>MHCFR05601__coassemble_901_pt1 | contig 30629 bp, 24 predicted proteins | sample MHCFR05601__metabat2_high_PE_060 | metagenome-assembled genome bin MHCFR05601
TAAACTGTTTTTAGGTTGGAACATAAAATATGCTCAGAATACTCTGAAGAGGGAGAATTCTTGTGAAGGGATGTAATGGATTATTTCATAGGCATACTTGTTTTTGAGGTTTCGTTATACAATATAGGAATATTTTTTTTGACTTTACCTAATAAAGTTTAAATGATAAGCCCCATAGAGAATTAAGGGAGAGATACCACTTGCATCTCTCCCTTAATATTGTGTTGTATATTCAATTCCTAAAAATTCACACCGATGCGGAACAAGATGGCATCGAGTCCATCTCCAATATGTTGAAAGCGGATACTGAAATCTCCGAGAGTTCCTCCGTTTTGACGACCAAACGTGACGCCGGGACCAGCTGCAACATATAACTTTGTCTTTTCATCGAAGGAGTTGCTTAGATCTAATGCAGCACCCATATCGCCAGAGAGGTAAAAAGCTACTTTCCTGGAGACAGGAAGATATCCTTTTATATTTACAAATAAGGGAAGCAAGGTCCCTCTGTTGTCTTTTTGTGTTACCCAATATTCTTCGAAAATAACTTGATCCTTGTAGAAGTGATTGATAGCAAGCCCTGCGCCAATAAATGCATAGGGGCTAATACGAGCTCCATGTACAGTTTCGAAGACGAGTCGAGAGTATATGTCAGAACCCGTTCCTACTGCAAGGCCGTAAGCAAAGGCCAACTCGCCTTGATAATAAGATCTGTATCGACTGATTCTGACATTTGGTCTGTTGATTCCTTTCTGAGAGTCTGTTGATATGCTCTCTTGAGGTTCGAGAATTTCGGATGTACCTTCAATTCCCGATATGGAAAGAGTTTCCTCTGCAGGAATAGTGTAACTTGCAGTAGTTGAACTACGCTCACAATATAATTTTGTCGTTTGTTCTTGGGGAACAAATAGGCTCCCTAAACCTTCTGTGATGAGGCTGTTCTGAGCGTAAACCGTTGGAACGAAGAGTCCTGCGACAAGAAGAAATAGGGCCCGTTTCATGGGGGTGGGATGGGTTAAGGTTATAAACAGGTCAAGGAGTTTCCATCTCGGAATCCGAGCAGCAGCTCCTGTATTCCCATGCGTTTCTTGCCTGACAATTGGAGAGACCGTACATCAATCCAACCGTCAGCACATCGAATCCGCAGGTATTTCCGATTGTCCGTATTGATTACACCGCAATTCTCTTCGTTTGCTCCCTTAATGAAAGTCGCTTCGAAGATTTTTGCCGTGTTGATCTCTTGCCCGCCGCGCATAAAGGAGGTCCATGCTGCCGGATAGGGCGAAAGTCCGCGGATAAAATTGACAATCCGTTCTCCATCCCACTGCCAGTCGATCCGGCAATCCTGTTTGAAGATTTTAGGTGCCGGTTTGAAATTCTCCTCTTGGGGTTGTGGCAATCCAACAACCTCTCCCGATGCGATTCGCTCCACTGTTTCGACTACTAACCCTGATCCGAGGGTCATCAGCCGATCGTAGAGCGTCCCCACATTGTCTTCGGGAAGGATCGGCACTTCGATCTGCCCTAAAATGGCTCCTTTATCGATTTCGTGATTCAACAGGAATGTCGTAACGCCGGTGCGGCTCTCACCGTTGATGATGGCCCAGTTGATCGGGGCTGCCCCGCGGTATTGGGGCAGCAGCGAGGCGTGCAGGTTGAATGTCCCGAAGCGAGGCATATCCCAGATGATTTCGGGCAGCATTCGGAATGCAATCACGATGCCCAAATCGGGACGCAACTCCTGCATCGCAGCAACGAATTCGGGATCCCGCAACTTCTCGGGTTGCAGAATGGGAAGCCCCAACTCTTTGGCTGCGACCTTGACATCGCTTTCGTGCATCTTCTGTCCGCGTCCGGCCGGTTTGTCCGGCGTTGTGACAACGGCAACCACCTGGTAGCCCTGCTCGACCAACGCCCGGAGCGAAGGCACGGCGAATTCGGGTGTCCCCATGAAAACGATGCGCAACTTCTTGGCATCTATCTTCTCCTGTGAGCCGTTCATCGGATTAGTGCTTGCAAAGGTTGAGCTTGTGGTGCATACGCTCCTGTTTGGTAGCCAGATAGCGCTCGTTGTATTTGTTCGGGGCAATGACGATCGGAACGATCTCGTCGATCTTCAGGCCATAGCCCTCCAGTCCTACCCTTTTGAGCGGATTGTTGGTCATCAGGCGCATGTGTTTGATGCCCATTTCGCGAATGATGCTTGCACCTACGCCGTAGTCGCGCTCATCGACACCGAATCCCAACCGTACGTTGGCATCGACCGTATCGAGTCCTTCGTCCTGCAGTTTGTAGGCTGCGATCTTGTTGAACAGGCCGATGCCGCGTCCCTCCTGGCTGAGGTAAACGATGGCTCCTTTTTCCTCCTGCTCGATCATGCGCATCGCCTCGTGCAGCTGTGCTCCGCAGTCACAACGGCATGAGCCCAGAATGTCGCCCGTGGCGCACGATGAGTGGACGCGTACCAGGACCGGCTCGTCCTCTTTCCATTCGCCCTTGGTCAGAACCATATGCTCCAGCCCGTTGCTTTTCTGGCGGAAGACCGTGATCTTGAAGTTACCCCACTGGGTCGGCATTTCGGCTGTCTGGCCCCGCTCAACGATCGACTCGTTGCGCAGACGGTAAGCGATTAGATCGGCGATCGAGATGATTTTCAGGTCGTATTTCTTGGCGATTTTCAGCAGGTCCGGCAGACGGGCCATCGTGCCGTCGTCGTTCATGATCTCGATCAGGGCTCCGGCAGGTTGCAATCCGGCCAGACGGGCCAGATCGACGGCAGCTTCGGTATGCCCCGGACGACGCAGAACGCCTTTCTGACGGGCACGGAGCGGGTTGATGTGTCCCGGACGGCCCAGATCGGAAGGTTTGGTATTGGGGTCGGCCAGAGCCCGCAGCGTAGCGGCCCGGTCATGGATCGAAACACCCGTGGTGCACCCCTCTCCCAGCAAGTCCACCGTTACGGTGAAGGGAGTGCCGAGCAGCGAGGTGTTGTTTGCCTCCATCATGTTCAGTTCGAGCTGGGCGCAACGCTCCTCCGAAAGGGGGGCGCACAGTACGCCGCGTCCGTTTTTGAGCATGAAGTTGACCACTTCGGGTGTTACTTTTTCTGCTGCAATGATGAAGTCGCCTTCGTTTTCGCGGTCCTCGTCATCGACCACGATGACGATTTTACCGTTGCGGAAATCTTCGATGGCTTCTTCGATCGTATTCAGTACTTTTTCGGTTGTCATGAGTTATCTCTTTTTTTGTTTTTATATGCAAAACGTGAAAATAAGGAGATTGTTTTTTCTTTGATCTTCTTGAATTTGCCGATATACCAGTCGACATCGAGCAGGCCGGAGTCGTTCGTTGCCTTGTAGGTCAGGTAGACGGCGATCGGGGTCAGGATGAAGCTCGAAAGCCACATGCCGTAAACGGCCTCCCAGGTACCCTCTTTGGCCATCTTTTCGCCGGAGATGCTGATGATGTAGTAGATGACGAAGAATCCGATCGATATGACGATCGGCATACCCAGACCTCCTTTGCGGATGATGGCCCCGAGCGGAGCTCCGATCAGGAAGAAGATCATGATCGAGACGGGCAGCGACAGTTTGCGATGCCATTCGACTTTGTTGCGGTAGAGTTCGCTCAGTGCCCATTTGGCCTGCGTCTCGTCGAAGGTGAGCACCGATCGCGAGTTGCGTGCCTGAATAGCTGCTTGCGACCAGATGCGCTCCTGTTGCCGGATGTCGAGCAGGGGCAGCGAGTCCAGTAGGTCAACGGGACGTAAATTGCGAGGAGTCAGTGTGTCCGGGTACTCCATAATGGCCAGCGTGTCTTTGGCGAATATTCGCCCCTTCAACAACGGGTCGTATGAACGGTTGGTAGCCGAATTTACCTGCAATTCGAGCGTGTCGATCTCGTCTTGCAGCTCGGCGATGTTTCGTGTCTGGCTCATGTTGCCGAACTGGTTCTCATCCGAGCGCTCCATTTTGAATCCCGATATGGGAATATAGGCTTTCTGTGCCTTGAACTTGTTACGTTTCAGGGTGCTTTGGCTGTACCATTGGTTCGGGGTGCGGGCCTGTTCGTAGCTCTCTCCGTTGTAGAGCGTAATGACCAGGAAACGCTTGTCGTCCGAGATGCGGATATAGCCGGAGTCGGCAAGAGTTGTCGTCATATTACCCAGATTGCCCCCTTCGCCCCGGTTGTCGTAGATCAGTACTTCGTTCAGAAGACCCGTTTCGGGATCCTGGTGGCCGACACGGATACTGAGGTCGTCTATGCCGTTGAAGAAGAGTCCGTCTTTGAATTCGAGCGTCTGTTTCATTTGACGGATGTCGGCCATCGTCTGGTAGAACTTCTTGTTGGCGGCCGGGACCAGATCGTTGACGATGAAGAAACTGCCGATCGAGATCAGTCCGACGACGATGATCAGCGGCTTGATGATCTGCGGCAGGGACATTCCGGCCGATTTCATGGCCAGCAACTCATAGTTCTCGCCCAAGTTTCCCATGGTCATGATGGCCGCGAGCAGCGTTGCCAGCGGCAGACCCATCGGGATCAGGTTGGCCATTGCGTAGCTCAGCAGTTCGATAATGATACCCGCATCGAGACCTTTCCCCACCAGTTCGTCGATGTATCGCCACAGGAAGTTCATCATCAGCACGAACATGACGATGAAGAACGTGAGGATCATGGGCCCCAGATAGGACTTCAGGATGAGTTTATGGATGGTTTTCATCGGCGGGTGGTCGTGGTTTCTGTTTTTTGCAGGCCGGTCGGCGCGATAACGCGTTTTGTCTTACCCTCGTCCGAACGGCGGTTTTTGACGAGCAAAGTTAATAGTTTTACTATAATAAGCGTAAGGGTAAGGGTAAATATTATGGCTGCACCGGGTGAAACTTCGTAATTGTAGCTCAGGGTGAGTCCCGTGAGGTTCCCCACTACGGCTATGATGGCTGCACCGACGGCGAGTGTACGGTAGGATTTCGAAACGGTGTTGACAATTGCGACCGGAATGGTGAGCAGCGAGATGAGCAGGACGATTCCCATGATGCGGATCGAGAGTACGATCGTGATGGCGATCATGGCCGACATGGCGTAGGAGATAAACCGGACGGGAATTCCCTGGCTCTTTGCAAAATCGCGGTCGAAGGCGACGTACATGATCGGGCGCAGCCACAGCAGCGATCCGAGAAGTATCAGAATGGTGAGTACGGCCAGCGCCCACACGTCCGATCGGGTTACCGTGACGATGCTGCCAAACAGATAGTTGGACAGGTCGCCGGCATATCCCGGCCGAAGGCTCATGAACAGTACGCCGATGGCCATTCCCACGGACCAGATGATGCCGATGGCCGAATCTTCGCGGATACGCCCCTTTTCGTTGGCCCATTCGATGCCCAGGGCCGAAAGAATGGCGAAGATCATGGCTCCGAAGATCGGGTTTGTTCCAAGGTAAAAGGCGATGCCCAGACCTCCGAACGAGGAGTGCGTGATGCCTCCGCTGAGGAAGACCAGACGTCGTGAGACGACATAGGTCCCGATCACGCCGCATGTGATGCCCGACAGGATGCAGGCCCAGAAGGCGTAATAGAGGTAGTTATATTGAAAAATATCGGCGAAAAGCTCCATAAGGTTGTTGGTGCGGCCCGGTGCCGATTGTTCGGATCAGCTTTTTCAGGCGCGCAGCAAATTTACGTTTTTTCCGGGAGTCGTCCAAAGAAAAAGAGGCCCGGTTATGGGCCCGGAACGGCAAAACTTCCCGATTATTTCGTAATCTGCCCCACTTTTTATAAATTCGCCGCACCGAATCGCCACGTAGCGAGCGGGAAAACGGATCGTTGTATGCAGAAGCGCAAAGTTAATTTCCATACGTTGGGGTGTAAACTCAACTTTTCGGAGAGTTCGACGCTTGCCCGGGAGTTCGAACAGGGCGGTTTTGAGCGGGTGTCGACTACGGAACCGGCCGACATATCGGTGATTAACAGCTGTTCGGTTACCGAGCACGCCGATAAGAAGTGTCGTAACCTGATTCGCAAGATCCACCGGCGTAACCCTTCGACGATCATCGTGGTAACGGGATGTTATGCGCAGTTAAAACCCTATGAGATCGCTGCGATCGAGGGGGTCGATCTGGTGCTGAGCAACAATGACAAGGGCGAGTTGTTCCGTCGCGTGACGGAGCTTGCCGGTAAGGGAAAGGCGCAGGTCACGAGCTGCGATGTGGAGCAGCTGACCCGCTTTTTTGCCGCCTTCTCCAGCGGCGACCGTACCCGTGCTTTCCTGAAGGTGCAGGATGGATGCGACTATAAGTGTGCCTACTGTACGATCCACTATGCCCGTGGAGCAAGCCGTAATATGCCGATCGCTGCCTTGGTGGATGAGGCGCGCCAGATCGCCGCTTCGGGACAGAAGGAGATCGTTATCACGGGGGTCAATACGGGTGATTTCGGCCGTACGACGAGCGAACGTTTTATCGACCTGCTACGTGCGCTGAACGAGGTCGACGGGATCGAGCGATACCGTATATCGTCGATAGAACCAAATCTTTTAACAGACGAAATAATAGACTTTTGTGCCGAGTCACCTAAATTTCAGCATCACTTCCATATTCCGCTTCAGAGCGGGTCGGACAGCGTGCTGGCCCGGATGCGCCGCCGTTATACGACAGCCCGGTTTGCCGAGCGGATCGAGTCGGTACGGAGGCGAATGCCCGACGCTTTTATCGGCATCGATGTGATTGTGGGATTCCCGGGTGAGACCGAGGAGGATTTCCGTACGACCTATGCATTCCTGGAGCGGATTGCTCCGGCCTATCTCCATATATTCCCCTATTCGGAGCGTCCGGGCACTCCGGCCATCGACTTCCCGGACAAGGTCCAGTCGTCGGTTGCAACCCGGCGTGTGGAGGAGTTGGAGACGCTGTGCCGTCGCCTGCACGGCGATTTTTGCCGTCGGGCCGAGGGAACGACCGACTGGGTGCTCTTCGAAAGCACGATGCGGGGCGGCATGATGTTCGGCTATACGGGCAACTACATCCGGGTCAAAGCCCCATACGATCGCGAGCGGATCAATACGATTTGCCGGGTGCGGTTGGGTGAAATGGATGAATCTTGTGATTTGACCGGTGAAATTGTCGATTAAATTGCTATCTTTGTATTTAATGAGAATCGAGTTCAGGAGTGTTTCGTCGGCAGACGCTCCGGTCGATCGCATGAAAACGGATTGAAAAATATGACGGGAATTCGAAAACGAATGGCTGTCGGCTTTCTGAGTATTGTCGGGCTGTTGTTTATTTCGGGGATGATCTCCTTCTTCGAGTTGAGCCATTTGAGCAACGATGCAGAGGAGATTCTGAAGGCGAATCATCGTAACATGGTGCTGGCCAGAGAGATGCTCGATGCGGCCCATGAACAGAATATGGCGGTGATCCACATGGCTATTTTGGGTGATCTCTCCTATGACAGCCTTTGTCGCGCCAATATGCGACGTCTGCATGCGACCGTGGCAACGGCGCAGAGTGAACTTTCGGACCAGTCCCAAGTGGGCTCTTTGGTGGGTGCCATTTCCGATTTGCAACTGTTGACCGACAGCTATCTTTCGTACGATATGTTCAAGTTCGACGACGTGTCGGGTGAACGGTGGTATAACGACTATTACGAAAAACGTTATAAAGTGGTGGTTTCGGCCATCAAGGACTATATGACCTCCACCCAGGGATCGCTCGCCCCGCGTGCCGAAATGTTGAACTGGAACGCCTACCGTGCCGTTACGCCCGTGCTGATCTCGCTCGTGGTCATGATCGCCACGGTGTTGCTCCTCTATTATTTCACGGAGATCTATTGTGTCAAGCCGCTGGTTTCGATGAATCGGAGCCTGGGACAATACCTTTCGTTCAAGATGCCGTTTACGGTCAAGGCCGAATGCAAGGACGAGATCCTCGAGTTGAAGGAGAAAATCGACTCCTTGATTGCCATGCAAAAGCAAACTAAACCGTAATGCAATGAGGGTCAATGTGATATTGCGCTATGTGGGGATGGTGATGCTGTTGCTGTCGACTTTTATGTTCGTTTCGGCAGGCATCTCCTTCATGAACCATATGGATTCGGCTTTCTACCCTCTTCTGCTCTCCTCGCTGCTTACGGCCTTGTTGGGGGGATTTCCTCTGATCTTTGTCGAGAAGCAGGAACGTATTACCAACAAGGAGGGGTTCTGCATTGTTGTAGGTTCGTGGTTGCTCGCCTGTGTGGTCGGAATGTTCCCCTATCTGATCTGGGGCGGGGAGTTCAGCTTGATCAACGCCTGGTTCGAGAGTGTTTCTGGGTTCACGACCACCGGCTCGTCGATCTTGCAGGATGTCGAGGCCCTGCCGAAAGGGTTGATGTTCTGGCGGATGTCCTCGACGTGGGTCGGCGGTATGGGTGTCGTGATGTTTGCCCTGGTCATCCTGCCGGTACTCGGATCGAGCAAGATGATGCTTTCGAGTGTGGAGATGTCCCCCCTGGCCAAGGACAATTACCGCTATCGAGCGCAGATGATCGTTCGGATTCTTTTGGTCGTCTATGTGGGTTTGACGGCGCTCTTTACTCTGTTGCTCCGTTTGGCCGATATGAGTTGGTTCGATGCGCTTTGCCATTCGATGTCGGCTTGCGCTACCAGCGGTTTCGGTATGAAGAATGCCAGCGTCGCCTTTTACGACAGCGCGGCCATCGATGTGATTCTGATCTTTGCCATGGCGATTGCCGGCCTCCACTTTGGTATGATCTACGCCACCGTATCCGGAAAATCGAACAATGTGTTCCGTTCGGAGGTCGTGCGCTTTTATGCGGCGATGTTGCTTGGAGGCAGCTTGCTGATAGCCATCAGCCTTTATTGGGCAGATGTCTACTCCTCTTTCCTTGCCGCATTCCGTCATGCAACTTTCCAGTTCGTTTCGGTAACGACTACAACCGGATTTGCAACGGCCGACAGCAATGTCTGGCCTGGATTCGCTATTATAATCCTGATTTTAGGGTCGTTGGTTTGCGCCTGTGCAGGGTCCACTGCGGGCGGTATCAAGGTGAACCGATTGCTCATGGCACTCAAATTGTTCTATGCCCGTATGAAGCAGCAGCAGCATCCGAGTGCGGTGATTCGTATTCGAATTGACGGGATCATTCAGGAGTCGGATACCTTGCATACGGTTACTTTGTTTATTGTAACCTATTTGATCTTGATTCTGATCGGAACGATTCTGCTGACCTTGTGCGGTGTCGATTTGATGTCCAGTTTTTCGGGATGCGTCGCTTCGATCGGTAATGTCGGCCCGGGTTTCGGTGAGGTCGGCTCGATGGATAACTACAGTGCACTGCCGTCGGTGGCAAAGTTTGTCCTGACGGTGTTGATGTTACTCGGACGTCTGGAGATTTTCGGATTGTTGCAATTCTTCTTGATTAAATGGTGGAAATGATGATGCGTAGACTGTTTGTAATCATAATTTTGTGTCTGATATTCGGCTCGTCTGTATCAGCGGGGGACGATCAGCTTCGCCGTGGAATTCCAGCTCTGAAGGCGAACGAGGAGTATGCATCGCTGTTGGAACAGGAGAAGAATTTGCAGTCGAGTGTGGTGTCGTTGCAACTACAGATCGACAAGTTGCGCGCTGTACTTCGGGAGAATCCCGGCAGTCAGCGACAATACGCCGATCAGATTCTTTCCATGGAGAGCGAGATGCTTTCTTTACAAAGTCGGCGCAACCAGATCGGCAGCCGTATAACCGCAATCGAACAGGCATGGTTGGCCGATCATCCCGATTATGTCGAATCGGCGACTGAAAATCGGGATGAAAGTGTCATCCGGACACCGGCTCGCGAACAAAAGTCTAATTTGGTCTATAATCCCTGCTTCGAAGAGTATCTGGAGCCATCCGACTATCGGGCTTTGTTGGAGGCCCAACAGGCTGAATCGACGATGGCGGAGTTGGCTGCTCGTATTGTGGCCGATTACGGGATCCAGTCGGAGTTGAAGATGCGTTACGATACGGTACGGACCGAGCAGGCTGCCTCGGAACTGTTGGCAAGCTATCGGGCAGCCGAATCGACGATGGCGGAGTTGCAGGATTCGCTTTCGCGGTTATGGAACGAGTCGTACGACAACAAGACGTATGCCTATAATTACGTGTTGGATCGATTGAGCCGGGAGGATTTATTGATCGACCAGGAAAAGTCGATGGAGAAGGCGCGGCAGCGAGTCGTTGCGGCTCAGCGAGAGAATTTGCTGGAGGCGTTGTCGGATTATTGCATTCGCAAGCGGCAGTTGATTTCCTTTGAACAGGAGATGGCACGGCTGTTGGGTTTGACTCAAGCTGCCGATTCTTTGCAGCGGGTCGCTCAGTCGTTGCAGCAGGTCGATTACAGACTTCCCCGATTGGAATTGATCGAGCGCTATTTCCTGGATTATGAACCGCTGGAGTTCACGACTACGCGCCGTTATTCGTCCCGTAACCCGATTCCGGATTGCCCGGTTTATGAGCACGGTGTCATGTATCGACTTCTGCTGGGAGAATACAAGTACAAACAAGATCCCTCCATTTTCCGCAATGCGGTGCCGTTGTATGTACAGAGAACTCCCGAATCGCGTTATCGTTACTTCGTCGGAGGCTTTGCGACGAAAGCTGAAGCGGTCGAGGCTCAGGAAGTAGCCCGCAAACGGGGATTCCGCAATCCGGTTATCGTCGTATGGTACGATGGCAGATATGTCGACCTTTCGGTGATGCCCGAAGAGGGTGCGGCTGCCTATAAAATTCAGATCACTGGTGCGTCGGCTCTTTCGGCCTCCGTTCGGGAGACAGTCGGACGAATGGCTCCTGGAGTCGAACTGTCGCGGGTAGGACAGGACTTTATCGTCGGACGGTTTGATGACGAAACGCAGGCGGAACAGGTCGCTGAGGCAATTCGGTCGGTCGATGGAAAATTAACGGTAAAGGTGATGCAGATTGTCGATTGACGTGATTTTTTTGTATTTTTAACGGACTTAAATAATATCCAGCATATGTTTCTTATTATTCTGTTGGTCTTTTTCGGGTTGCTGTTTCTGGTGGCGGAACTCGTTTTGTTGCCCGGAGTCTCGATCGGTGCCATCCTGGCACTGCTCAGTTATGGTGGGGCGATTTATATCTCGTTTAAGGATTTCAGTCCGCTGGTCGGCGGAATCGTTATTGCAGTCATCTTGCTGCTTTCGTTGATTGTAACCGTCGTTTCGTTGCGGGCTAAAACCTGGGAGCGATTCTCGTTGCGACAGAAGATCACCTCGTCGAGTATGTCCGAACCGAAACAGGAGGGAGTAAAGGTCGGCGATACAGGAATGACTGTTTCGAGATTGGCCCCGATGGGCAAAGTTGAGATCGGCGGACGGACCTTCGAGGCAAAATCCCAAGGCGACTATATCGATCCGCGTCAGCCGATCGAGGTAGTCGGATTCGAGAATTTCAACATCATTGTTAAAAAGAGATAATAATTCATAAAAATAGATAGAAATATGGAAGTCGGTATTATTGCATTGATCGTTTTCGTCTCGTTAGTCGCCATTTGGCTCGTTTTTTATTTCATTCCGATCGGATTATGGTTTTCAGCCCTTGTTTCTGGGGTTCGAATCAGTTTGTTGCAGTTGATTCTGATGCGTTGGCGCAAGGTTCCACCATCGACCATCGTCTCTTCGATGATCGAGAGCACGAAAGCCGGATTGGAACTCAATCCCAATGAGTTGGAGGCGCACTATCTGGCTGGAGGTAATGTGACCAATGTGGTACACGCACTTGTTTCGGCTCAAAAAGCCAATATTATGCTCGACTTCAAGATGGCAACGGCAATCGACCTGGCCGGTCGTGACGTGTTCGAGGCTGTGCAGATGTCTGTAAATCCGAAGGTTATCAATACGCCTCCTGTTGCTGCGGTGGCAAAAGACGGTATTCAGTTGATCGCCAAAGCGCGTGTTACCGTGCGGGCCAACATTAAGCAGTTGGTCGGCGGAGCCGGAGAGGAGACCGTCCTGGCTCGTGTCGGTGAGGGTATCGTTTCATCGATCGGATCGGCTGATTCTCACAAGATCGTGCTGGAGAATCCCGATTCCATTTCGCGTGTGGTGTTGGAGAAGGGGCTCGATGCAGGTACGGCTTTCGAAATTCTTTCGATCGATATTGCCGACATAGATGTGGGCAAGAACATCGGCGCTCAGTTGCAGATGGATCAGGCCGAGGCGGATAAGAATATTGCCCAGGCGAAAGCCGAGGAGCGTCGTGCGATGGCCGTAGCGCTGGAGCAGGAGAATAAGGCGAAGGCACAGGATGCCCGTGCAAAAGTGATTCTGGCTGAGGCGGAGGTGCCGCTGGCTATGGCCGAAGCTTTCCGCAACGGGAATCTCGGTGTGATGGATTACTACAAGATGAAGAATATCATGGCCGACACGACGATGCGTGAAACGATCGCCCGCCCTGATAAGAAGTAATCCTGTTTTGATGGATAATAAAAGTCCCGTACTATCTGTGCGGGGCTTTTTTGTTGTCGGGCCCTGCTCTGCGTCGGTAAAGAATCCGAATGGGAATGGCAATCCGGGCACGAACTGTTTGCGACAGGAGCAACGGGCCATAATCCGTGTATGCCGGGGTCCCGCCAAAAGATAAAATATGGGTGGAAAAACTTGCGGGGAAGTTGGCGTTTGTGGATCGCTTTGCGTATCTTTGTCGGGAAACGCAGTCGGCAGGAGACTTTCCCGGGAGAGAATCCGGGCTCGGGAACTACCCTCCTCTTCCGATTGTTTTTGTAGACGTTTAGAAAAAAAGAGACTGTTTTTTTATGAAAAAGCTTTTATTCGGGATATTGTGCTTGTGCACGATTGTGGTAGCGGGAACGCTATCCTCCTGTAACAAGGCCGATGAACCGGTGGGAACATTCACGTTGGATCAGGATGTCTGTCTGGTGCGGGATTATGGCTTGAATGCGACGGTGGGATTTACGGCTGTCAATATCGTAGAGGTGAGTGTGTCTGAGGTCTCCTTCCCGGGACGCTGGTCGGCAACGGCCGATCTGGCATCGCGTACGGTCTTGGTGGTTGCTCCGACCAAACCGACTACGGATGAGGAGGAGTATGACACCGATCTGGAGGGAACCATAACACTTGTCGCTTTGGATGCCAACGGATTCTCTCATACGGCGAAATTATATGTGGCAATCGGAGACAGCTATGATTTTACCGAGGATCCTTCGAACTGTTACATTGCCAACCATGCCAATGCTTTGTATGCCTTCGACGGCACGCGTAAGGGCGAACGAGGCGAGACGATCCCTACCGATAAAGTTGAGGTCCTGTGGACGAGCTCCCAGTATCTGATTCAATATTTGACTTTCGAACAAGGAGTCGTTTCGTTTTTCGTTTCGGGGGACGAGCATGGAAAACTGATCGAGGGGAATGCTCTTTTTGCAGCTTATGATGCCGATGGCGATATTATATGGACCTGGCATTTGTGGGTAACCGATTATGATCCTTCAAAAGAGTCCGTTACTTCAGGATCGGGGGCGGTCTTCATGACGCGTAATCTCGGTGCCGGAGCCAGTGCGGGGACTACCCAGGAGCAGATTCTGGCTTCCTACGGTTTGTACTATCAATGGGGCCGTCCCACTCCATTGATCGGTCCCGAGTATTATAACTGCGCATCGGAGGCTGATCATGTGATGTATAGTTATTCGGGACGTCGTACCTATCTGGAGTATCTGGAGAATACCCCGGAGATCGGAACGATTGAATTTGCGATTGCCAATCCGATGAGTTTTATTCTTGGGGCGGAGACTTCGGGATATGATTGGCTTTATACATCGGAAAACAATGAGTTATGGGGCCCAGAGAAGACCGATTATGACCCCTGCCCCAGAGGATGGAAAGTTCCCGATCAGGATGCGTTTGCAGACTTCTCGATTGCAGATGAACATACTGCCGAGATGACGGAAAGTCTGCGTGAGGCGTATGGATGGAATCTTACGGACGGGACGATCTCTTCGTTCTTTCATGCCGGAGGTCGTCGTAGTGCCTTGCTGGGAGGAATTCAGAACCTGAACGACAACGAAAATCCTCAGCCCTGGAGCGGATTCTATTGGACCAGCGAGGCTTCGGCCAATGATCGCAATGCATCGGCCCTGTATTTCGATCTCGACACCGACGATGCTTCGCACAGTGAGCTTAACCCTGCTGCGGCCTACCCTCGTGCCAATGGGTTCAATATCCGTTGTGTGCGTGAGTAAATAAAACGTCAGAAAATAAAAAAGGATGGCTGAGAAGCCATCCTTTTTTATTACTCTTGAGTTCCTTAGGATTTCTGACGCTTGTTGTCGAGCCACTTGATTCCATCCTGTGTGGCAACACCGCGCAACAAAGCCCATCCGAATGCCTCCATCTCCTGACGGGTCGAATTATCCAGATACATGTGGTAGAGAATCGTCATCATGCGGTTGGCGAAACGCTCGCAATCAACCTCCGGTAATAATGTTCCGTCCGTAATGCAGTTGTTGAGCAGCTGTGAGAAAGCATCGAGCCAGATTCTACGCCCTTTTTCATAAATATCGGCATAGATCTCTTTACGTTGCAGTTCTTGCAGCGAGGAGGTGCTGATATAGCAGAGGTTGGAAATAAACTCGTTAATCAGCGATTGGGTCTGCTCGAGAGAAACCCCTGGCTTGTAGACCAGAAAGTCGGCTATACGGGCTTTTTGTTTCTCCCGAATAGCGTCCCAGCACTGTTCGACCAACGCATCTTTGTCGTTGAACAGCTCGTAGAGCGTCCGCTTGGATATCTCCAGCGTTTGTGCGATCTCGTCCACCCGGACGGCCCGAAGGCCGTTCCGGAGGATAAGATCCCATGTCGTGCGGATGATCTCTTCTCGAGTTACTCTGCGTTTCATGGTGCGTTGTTATTTTGCCTCGGTTTCAACTTCAGGGGTTTCCATATCACGACCTCCACCCAATGCATGATAGAGATCTACGATGGCCTGAATCTCGTCGAAACGGTTGCTTACCTGAGTCAGTTGCGCTGAAAGCAGAGACTGTTGTGCAGTCAAAACCTCCAGATAGGTCGTACTGCCGTGACGCATGAGCAACTGGGTGCTCTCGACGGCTGTTTCGAGCGATGCAACCTGTTTAGCCTGATAATCGGCTTTGGCACGAGCTGACTGAGCCTTGGCCAGGGCGTTGTTCACCTCGCCTCCGGCGTTGAGCAACGTCTGCTGGAAGCTCAACAAAGCCTCTTCCTGTTGTGCCTTGGCGATCTTAAGCTGTGCACGGTTCATGCCTGCGTTGAAGATCGGTTGAGTCAGCGATGCTGCGGCCTGGAGCAGCAGTTTGCCCGGATTGACAATTGCTGCTCCACCGTTGTTGGTCCATCCCACCAGACCGCTTAAATTGAGCGACGGATAGAGAGCCGAGCGGGCCCCTGCTGTTGCATAGTGGGCCTGAGCCAGCGAGTACTCGGCGCTTTTAACATCCGGACGGTTGGAAAGCAACTGCAACGGAACACCTACGATCAACTCTTCGGGAAGCACCTGGTCCTCGAGACGGCCGCGTTCGTAGCTGCGGGGAGTCTCTCCCAGCAGGGCTGCCAGTGTGTTCTCAATCTCGCGGATCTGGTAGCGCAGATCGTACAGCGAGGCCTGGATCGAATAGTAGTTTGCCTCGGTCTGAGCGACGCCGGCAGCGTTGGTCATACCGGCATCCATCATGGCCCGCATCGTCGTAACACTCTCCTCCCACTTCTCGGCCGTCTCCAGCGAGATATTGTATTGGGCATCGAGCATCAGAAGCGTGTAGTAGAGGTTGGCAACCGATGCGATCACCTGGGTCTGTACGGCCTGCTGATACTCTTGGCTCTGTGCATAGAGAGCCTTTGCACGGCGCTTGTTGTTGGTCAGTCGGCCGAAGATATCGACCTCCCAGCTGGCATTGACCGGAACGTTGTAAGTCCATGTGGCCTTCGAATTGTCAAAGCTGCTGACACTGCCGTTCGGTGCAAAGTTGAACGAAGGCAGATAAGCCAGGCGAGCCGATTTCAGCGTAGCCTCGGCCTCCATTACACGCCAATGGGCCGATTGCAGGTCGGTGTTGTTCTCCAACGCCACCTCGATCAGGTTTTGCAGATAGGGGTCGGTGAACATCTCCTGCCAGCGGAGATTCCCCAGATTCATCGTGTCGGCGGTTTCGATGTCGCCGTAGAGTCCGTCGGTCTTAACCTCCTCGGGACGCGTGTAGGGCTTGTAGATGCCGCAGCCTGTCATGGCGGCTGCGGCCAGTATGATGATTAACTTTTTCATGGTTTTACTTCTCTGCTTCGTCCGATTTCATGTTTTTGCTATCCTCGATTTCGGCCTCGATCATCCAGTCGCTGTGCTCGGCGAACTGCACCGGCTTGAGCTTCTCCTGCAAGTGCTGGAAGACGATGAAGAGCGAAGGTACGAGGAACAACAGGGCAAGCGTTCCGACGATCATACCGCCGACAACACCCGAACCGAGGGTCGAGTTACCATTGGCACCCACACCTGTTGCGATAACCAGCGGGATCATACCGAAGACGCACGTAAGGACGGTCATCAAGATAGGACGCAGACGGGCTTTGGCAGCCGAGAAGGCAGCCTGCGAGAGACTCATGCCCAACTTGCGGCGGTCGGCGGCGTACTCGGTGATCAGGATGGCGGTCTTCGACAACAGGCCGATGATCATGATAAGACCCGTTTGCAGGTAGATGTTGTTCTCCTGTCCGATGAGTTTTACGAGTAGGAACGATCCCAACAGACCGCACGGTACGGCCAGGATGACGGCCAGCGGCAGCAGGAAGCTCTCGTAAAGGGCACTCAGGATCAGGTAAATCAGGATCAAACAGATACCGAAGATGATTGCCGAGTTGTTGGTCGTCTGGCTCTCCTCACGGGTGATACCGCCAAACTCGTATCCGTATCCCTTCGGCAGAACCTGCTGGGCAACCTCGTCGATAGCTTTAATCGCATCACCGGTCGAGTAGCCCTCGGCAACCGTACCGTTGACCGCGATACTGCTATACATATTGAATCGGCTCAATACCTCCGGACCATATACTTTGGTCAGCTGAACGAACTGTCCCAGCGGAGCCATCTCACCGCTGCTCGTACGTACGAACGAGTTGTTCAGTGATTCGGTGTCGAGACGGTATTTCGGATCGGCCTGGATCATTACACGATATACCTTCGAGAATCGGTTGATGTTCGATACATACTGACCTCCATAGTAACCCGACAGGGTCGAGAGGATTTCGGTCGGAGATACGCCTGCCCGTTTTGCCTTTGCAGCATCGATATCCACCATATATTGCGGGAAGTTGATGTTGAAGGAGGAGTAAGCCATCTGAATCTCCGGACGCTGGTTGAGCGCTGCGATGTATTGCAGATAGATATTGTAGAAATCCGTAATGTCGCCGCCGGCACGGTCCTGCAGATACATCTCGAAACCGGTCGATGTACCGTAACCGGTGATCATCGGCGGTGCAACGGCAAAGATCTGGGCGTTCTTGATGTCGGCCGTTCTTGCATAGATCTGGCCGATTACAGCCTTGACTGCATCTGCCTTGCTCGGACGCTCCGACCAGTCTTTCAGACGGACGATACACATACCGTACGAGTTACCCTGTCCGGCGATCATACCGTAACCGGCTACCTGCTGGAAACTGTAAACCTGCGGAATGGCCATCAGTCGTTTGCCGATCTCGACCATAACTTTGTTTGTCTCGGCAAGTGAGCTACCGGGAGCGGTCGTTACGTTGATCATAATGGTACCCTGGTCCTCGTCAGGAACCAAACCGGTCTTGGTATTGTTCATAAGCAGGACGAGAGCGACCATCGAAAGACCCAGCGTCACCCAGGTAAGCCATTTGTGTTTGATGAAGACCATCACGCCTCGCTGATACTTCTTGAGTACGGCGCTGAAGGCCGTGTTGTAGGCTTTACGGAAACGAGCCGCAAAGTTGTTCTTTACATTGCCATCTTCATCCACGTAGGGTTTCAGCAATAGGGCACAAAGAGCCGGAGAGAGGGTCAAGGCGTTGATAGCCGAGATACCTACGGCGACGGCCATCGTAATACCGAACTGGGTGTAGAAGGTACCTGACGTACCGCCCATCATTGACACGGGGATAAACACGGCCATGAAGACGAGCGTCGAGGTGATGATAGCCGAGGTAATACCGCCCATGGCATCCACCGTTGCCAGATAGGAAGACTTGTAGCCAGCGTCGAATCGGGCCTGTACGGCCTCGACGACGATGATGGCATCATCGACCACCGTACCGATGGCGAGCACCAATGCGAAGAGGGTCAGCAGGTTGATTGAGAAGCCTGCGAACGAAAGGAAAGCGAATGTACCGACAAGCGATACGATGATTGAAACGGCCGGGATCAAGGTCGAGCGAATATCCTGGAGGAAGACGTAAACCACCAGCACGACCAGGATAATAGCCTCGATCAGGGTTTTGATAACCTCATGAATTGACGCGTAGAGGTAGTCGTTCACACTCATCAGCGGTTGGAGCTCGACACCTTTCGGGAGGTCCTGTTTGATCTGGTCAAGCAGGGCGTTGATCTCCTCGACAGTTTGCGTTGCGTTCGTTCCTGCCGTCTGGAAGACCATGGCGGCAACACCGGGATGACCCTTTACCGATCCGTGGTAAGCATAGGACTCCTGTCCCAGCTCGATGTCGGCAACATCTTTCAGACGCAATACCTGTCCGTCGGATGTAGCGCGGATGACGATCTCGCCGAACTCCTCGGGCGTAACCTTACGTCCACGATATTTCATCGTGTACTGGAACGCATTGTCGGAGTTCTCACCCAGCGTACCGGCAGCCGACTCGATGTTCTGCTCGGCCAATACGGCGGTGATGTCGGACGGAACCAGTTTGTACTGAGCCATTACGTCGGGCTTCATCCAGATACGCAGTGAGTAATCGGCACCCAGGGCAACGAACTCACCGACACCCTGGATACGAAGGATCTGGGGTTCGATGTTGATGTTCATGTAGTTGGCCAGGAAGGTCTCGTCGTAGGAGTTGTCCGGGCTGTAGAGGGTGAAGACCATCAGCATCGAAGACTGACGCTTCATGGTGGTAACACCGATCTTGGTTACTTCGGCCGGAAGTGAACCGGTAGCCGTTGCGACTTTGTTCTGTACGTTCACGGCTGCCATATCGGCATCGGTCCCCTGTTTGAAATAGATCGTGATGGAGCCACTACCGGCGTTCGAGGCGTCGGACTTCATGTACATCATGTTTTCCACGCCGTTGATAGCCTCCTCAAGCGGTACGATCACACTCTTTTGAATGGTCTCGGCACTGGCGCCCGGGTAGCTGGCACGCACCATGACAGTCGGAGGTGCGATGTCCGGATACTGCTCAACGGGCAGCGTGGCCAGGCCGATGATACCGCCCAGGACGATTACGATGGAGATGACCGCCGCCAATACCGGGCGGTCGATAAAATGCTTTAGTGTCATATCTCTACTTCTCTTCTTTTACGGGTTGTTCAGCCGGAGCCTCCGTTGCGGAGCCTTTGGCCTTGATCGGGGTACCCTCACGCATGAGTCCTACACCCTCGGTTACGATCACATCGCCCGGCTGGAGGCCTGAGGTTACGATGTACTCCTGACCGTTGCTCTGGTCAGATACGGTGATGAGTTGCGACGATGCAACACCATCGATCACTTTGTAGACGAACTTCTTGTCCTGCAACTCGAAGGTGGCCGTCTGCGGAATAATCACGACGTTTTCGAAAGTGTGCGGGAGCAGAACGTTGCCCGAACTTCCGCTGTGGAGCAAACGACCCGGGTTGGGGAATACGGCGCGGAGCTGTGTCGTACCGGTCGAGGTGTCGATGACACCGCTGATAGACTCAATGCGGCCGGGTTTGTCGTACATCGATCCGTCGTTAAGCTGTAGCTGTACGTCGGGCAGGGCGGCGATCGCCTTGTCCATCGAACCGAATTGGCGCGTGAGGTCCAGCAGCTGGTTCTCGGTCAGCGAGAAGTATACATACATCTCCGAGTTGTCCGAGATGGTGGTCAGCGGCTGGGGAATCGATGCGCTTACCAGGGCGCCTACACGATACGGGAGGACGCCTACCACGCCGTTCGACGGGCTTTTCACCTCCGTATAGGAGAGGTTGTTGGCCGCGTTGACACGCTGAGCCTCGGCTTGGGCCAGAGTCGCTTTGGCTGTGAGCAGGCTGTTCTCGGCCGTCTGCAGGTCGAATTGCGATATGACGTTTTTGGCGAAAAGTTCTTTTTTGCTGTCATAGGTAAGCTGTGCCGTTGCAACGCTCGCTTTAGCTGATGCTACGTTCGCTTCTGCTGTCCGAAGGGCTGCCTTGTAGGGAACCTGGTCGATAATGAACAACAGCTGCCCCTTGCGTACAACCTCTCCCTCGGTGACGCACACTTTGGAGATGGTTCCCGATACCTGCGGATAGATGGCAATGTCCTGACGACCGCGAATGGTGGCCGAGTGGGTGCTCGGAAGGGTCGTGCTTGTTGTGGTGATGTCGAGTACGGAGTACTCTGCCGTACCGCTCGGTGCGGGTGCCTTGCCGCAAGATACGGCAATAGCCATACAGCCACCGATCAGGGCTGCGTGGATGAATTTCTGCTTCATAATTTTGATGTTGATGATTTATATCTATTTTATTATTTATTCGTTCGTTCCGATTTTTTTCGAAAAAAACTTTTTTCGATGCAAAAGTACCGTAAATCTTCACCTTATAATTTCTTTCTTAAGAACAATGTTGTCACTTTTCGGCACAAATAAATTATATTTGTGCGACATACTAAGATTGTTTTTTTTACGTTTCTTGGAGAAAAAAGAGATTGTATGACTTCGGTAAGTCCGTTTGTTCTGTCTGATAAAGAGCCTTTTGTGATTGGTGTGTCCGATCTGTCCTACTTCTTCAATCAGCCGCGTCGTTGTGCGGCGGGACTTGTTCTGTTTTGTGAGAGTGGAACGGCCGACATGGCGATTAATTTACGACGCGGTATCTTGTGTCCGAATACGATCGTTTTAACGCTGCCGGGGATGACTCTGATGCTTGAGAATGCCTCTTCGGATCTGCGGGTCAGTTATGCGGCGTTTGCATCGGATTTGATCGGAGAGGCGGGATTCCGCCTGGGCCCCTCCTTTTTCAGCTATCTGGGATCGAATCCGTTTATTCAGGTTGACGAGAAGGTGGCCGATGGAATTTGCGGGTGGTTCAAGAGCATGATGTACACCTATTTGGATCACGATAATATCTTCCGAAGGACGATTGTCAAGAACCGGTTGCAGAATATTCTGCTGGAGATGTACGACAAGATTCAGCGAAATGCGAACAGCCAGAGTCCGACGGCTCCCAACCGACAGAAGGAACTGTTCCATAAATTCATCTCGCTGGTTCATGAGAACTGTACGGAGCAACGCGAAGTAACCTTTTATGCCGATCGGTTGTGTATATCGACGCGTTATCTCTCGGCGATCGTGCGTAAGATGGCCTCCATCTCGGCCAAGGAGCTGATCGATCGGGCCGTTATCATGGAGATCAAGATCCTGCTACAGAATACGACGCTCCCCGTACAGGAGATCTCCTACAAGATGCACTTCCCGGATCAATCCTATCTGGGGCGTTTCTTTAAAAAGCATACGGGAATATCCCCCACCGTTTTCCGGCAGCAGAATCAATAACCCGGATATTTTTTGAGGCGTTTCCTTGCGCCGATTTGTGCGAAATCGGATCCGCTTAGTTCCCGATTTCGCTCAACTCGAGCCAGCGCATACTCTTTTGATCGATCAGCTCGATTAACTCTCCGACGCGTTGCGAGGCGGTGGTCAACTCTTCGAAAGGCATGGTGCCGGAGGCAAGTTTCTGCTCCAGTTCCGATTTTTCCCTTTCGAGTTCAGGGATCTCCTTGTCGAGTGCCTCCAATTCCCGTTTCTCCTGGAAGGTGAGCTTGCGGGTCGTATTTTTGCGTGCGGGGCTCTCCGCCGGTGCGGACTTACTCTTTTCTTGGGCTGCAGCAGCCTGTTTGGCCGCCTCGTATGCGTGCTTCCATTCGATATATTCCGAGTAGTTCCCCGGAAATTCACGTACATCGCCGTTGCCGCAGAAGACCAGCAGGTGTTCAGCCACCTTGTCCACGAAATAGCGGTCGTGCGATACGACGATTACACACCCTTTGAATGCCTGCAAGTACTCCTCCAGTACGCCGAGCGTGACGATGTCCAGGTCGTTGGTAGGCTCGTCCAGCACCAGAAAATTCGGGTTCTGCATCAGAATCGTACAGAGGTAGAGGCGTTTGCGCTCGCCTCCGCTTAGGCGGGATACGAATCCGTACTGCGTTTCGGGCGGAAAGAGAAAATATTGCAGGAATTGCGAGGCACTCATCTTCCGACCGTCGCTCAGATGGATCTCGTGGGCGATGTCGGTTACGATGTCGATCACCTTCTTTTCGGGGTCGAATTCGAGTCCCTGCTGGCTGTAATAGCCGAACCGTACACTCTCGCCCACTTCGATTGTTCCGCTGTCCGGGCGTTCGAGTCCTGTGAGCAGTTTCAGGAAGGTGGTCTTGCCACAGCCGTTGTCACCCACAATGCCGAGTTTGTCGTAACGGGCGAAGTTGTAGTTGAAATGGTCGAGGATTTTCAGCTGGCCGAAACTTTTGCAGACCTCTTTCATCTCGAAAATCTTCGTGCCGATGCGTGTGGCCTTTACGTCCAGACGCAGGGTGCTTTGCGAGCGGGTGCTGCGCAGACGGTTCTCCAGTTCGTAGAAAGAGTCGATGCGGGACTTGGCCTTCGTGGCCCGCGCCTGCGGTTGGCGGCGCATCCACTCCAGTTCGCGCCGGTAGAGGTTGCGGGCGCTTTCACGCTGTGCAGCATCGGCCTCGGCGCGCTCCTCCTTCTTTTCAATATGATAGGAGTAGTTCCCTTTGTAGAGGGTAACCTCCCGGTTGTCTATTTCGAGGATCTCGTTGCAGACACGATCCAGAAAGTAGCGGTCATGCGTTACCATCAGCAGCGAGGCTTTGCTCGTGGTCAGATACTGCTCGAGCCATTCGGTCATGTTGGTGTCCAGATGGTTGGTCGGCTCGTCCAGGATCAGCAGGTCCGTTTCGTTGATCAGCACGTTGGCCAGGGCTACCCGTTTGAGCTGCCCTCCCGACAACTGCCCGATCTTGCGGCTGAAATCGTTGATCTTGAGCCGTGAGAGAATCTCCTTGGCACGCTGTTCGTAATCCCAGGCCCCGAGTATGTCCATCCGGGTCATCGCCTCCTGCAAAGCATCGGCATCCCCTTCTGTAACGGCACGTTCATAGGCGGCAATGGCCTTCAGTGCCGGCGCATCGGTATGGAAGCAGGCCTCGAGAACCGTCAGTTCCTTCGGGAAAAAGGGACTCTGTCCCAGGTAGCCGATACGCAGGTCGCGTCGTGTCGTAATGGTTCCGCTGTCGGGCGTGTCGGCTCCGGCCAGCATGCCGAGCAACGTACTTTTTCCCGACCCGTTGCGCCCGATAAGGGCCATTCGCTGCCCCTCGCCTACGGAGAAGGAGATGTCATGGAAAAGGACCAGATCGCCGAACGATTTGGTCAGGTTCTCTACTTGCAAGTAACAGATCATACGCGAGTTCGTTTACAGCGACAGTCGTTCGGGACGCTCCGCCAGTAGCCGGTTGTATTCGTCCATAATATCTTTCATGATCTCGGCGACGCTCTGCTCCTGGCGGAAAAGCGAGGCCACCTGCCCTATTTCGAGTTCTCCTGCCTCGAGATCACCCTCGAAGATGCCGAGTTTGGCCCGTCCGCGTCCCAGCAGCTCGCGCAGCTCCTCGACCGAGGCCCCCCGGTTTTCGGCCTCCTCGACTGCCTGGAAGAAGGCTCCCTTGGCCAGGCGGGTCGGAGATACCTTTTTCAGCATCAGCTTCGTTTCTCCCTCTTCGAGCGACAGGCAGTGGCGTTTGAAGTTCTCGTGGGCGGAACTTTCTGCGGCCAGTGCGAATCGGGTTCCGATCTGCACGCCTTCGGCTCCGAGGGTCATGGCAGCCAGCATTCCGGCTCCGGTGCCGATACCGCCGGCCGCAATCAGCGGCAGCGAGGTGGCACGACGCACGGCGGGAATCAGGCAGAGTGTCGTTGTCTCCTCGCGGCCGTCGTGACCGCCCGCCTCGAATCCTTCGGCTACCACTGCATCGACTCCTGCCTCTTCGCACTTGCGGGCGAATTTCGACGAGGAGACGACATGGGCCACCTTAATGCCGTGGGACTGGAGTTGTCCGGTCCACAGTTTCGGATTCCCGGCCGAGGTGAAGACGATCCGGACCCCTTCGTCCACCAGAATCTGCATCACCTTTTCGATCTCGGGGTACATCAGCGGTACGTTTACACCGAACGGACGGTCGGTTGCCTGCCGGCACTTGCGGATGTGTTCGCGCAGGGTGTCCGGGTGCATCGATCCTGCACCGAGAAGTCCCAGTCCACCGGCATTGCTCACGGCCGAAGCCAGCCGCCAGCCGCTGCACCACACCATTCCCCCCTGGATAACGGGGTATTCGATTCCGAAAAGTTCCTTGATTCTGTTCATATCGTATAGCTGTTTTTATGTTCAGGATTAACGGTCGATCCCCTCCCGCGAGAGGACTCCTTTTGTATAGTAATGTTTGATCTCCTGCATCTCCGTAACCAGATCCGCTGCGTCGATCAATGCTTGCGGGGCATATCGGCCTGTGATGACTACCTCGACCGAACGGTTGCGGCGAGCCAGTGTCTTCAGCACCTGATCGGTTGTGAGCAGCCCGAAATGCAGGGCGATGGTCAGTTCATCCAGAATGACCAGGTCGTATTCGCCGCTTTCGAGTAGTGCCGCACAACGGGCCCACCCTTCCTGTGCCAGCCGGATATCCTCCGGAGCCGGTTCCCGTGTGATAAAACATCCGCTTCCGAGCTGTTCGATCCGTACCCGATCAAAGAGTTGCTCGATCTTCGTCTCGTTGTACTTCATCGACTTGACGAACTGCCCGATATAGACACTGCGGCCTGCGCACAGAGCCCGGACGGCCAATCCGAATGCCGAGGTTGTCTTCCCCTTGCCGTTTCCCGTATAGACGTGAAGGTAGCCTGTTTGTTCCATGTTCATAACGAGTGTTGGGATCGGAGCTACCCCCGATCTTCAGCAAAGATAGCGAAAGCCGAGAGGCAAATGCAAACTTGTTTGCGAATTTGTCCGAGGCGCATCCTATTTTCTGTAAAGATAGCGAAAGCCGAGAGGCAAATGCAAACTTGTTTGCGAATTTGTCCGAGGCGCATCCTATTTTCTGTAAAGATAGGGAAAGGTGAAAGGAGAATAAAATATCGAAACTTGTTCCTTATATTTTTTATCCCAACCCGTAGCCTGTCTGAACAAAGATACGAAAAGGTGAGCGCAGAGACAAAATGGAGCGACTGTTTCTCTGTCTGGAAGGTGTAGTTCTTTCAAGTTAGGAGGAAGAAAAGTAAAAAAGGCGCGGCGTACACATTCAATCTCTTATTTATTTCTCTTGGCAGCTACGAGTCTATTTTTTTGCCGCGCCTTTTTATTTCCCTTGCCCGGTATCAATCGCTGATGTGCGATGAACCGATATACCCGAGTAAAGATGCCGGGTACTTAAAACCTGTGCTTTTCCCCTTGGTCCCCGATGATTCGAGGCCTCGGAATCATGCATGCTCCGATGAGGGGATCGGAACTTTTGCTCTTATAAAATAAAGTGCAATATGCAACGAAATCGGAATCCCAGTCCACGGGGGCTTTCGATGTCGAATCGATCTGGCAGGTCTTCTGACTCGCTCCTGTTCCGAGGCCTTCCCGACCTAGTGCAGGTCAGTGGCTGAGATGTTCGGAACGTCGCGGAGCTTCACAGCAGCGGGACTGTTCGGGATTTGCACCCGATTCCCTTTTCATTTCCCCTCCGGTTGCGGAGAATGGGAAAACCAAATCTGGGACAAATATAAAGGTTTATTTTGAACAAGCAATAGCCGGACTCGGAATTTTGAATTTTTATTCGTCCATCGGGGAGACTGTCTTGAAAAAAGCTATTTTTGTACGCGCGAAAGAGGTGGCTTCGCATTCCGGCTATCCGGCAAGGGACGGAATGGACCTCGATCTCCCGGATCCTGAGAATAGGCTACCCTCTTAGCTGTCCTGTTGTTTTGATTCGATCTTTTTTAGTATGTTCGAACAGATGCTATCCTATGCGGCGCAGGATTTTACCGCCGTACTGCCGGTGCGCGACTATGTCGCCGGATTCCGTGATGCCGCCCGTTTCGAGGCGTGCTGCCGTGCTTGCCCCAACTATGGCCGCAGTTGGGGGTGCCCTCCTTTTGAGTTCGATGCCGAAGAGGTGTTGGCCCGCTATCGGACGGCCTTCCTTATTGCAACGAAGATTGTCCCGGACGAGCAGCAGATTCCGATTTCAGAAGCCCGCCGTTTGATCTTGCCTGAGCGGAGACGGCTGGAGAATTGTTTGCGGGAGATGGAGAAGCAATATGATGGGCACTCTTTTGCCTATGCCGGAACGTGCCTGTACTGCCCGGAGGGGACTTGTGCCCGTCGGGAGAATCTCCCCTGCCGCCATCCGGAGTTGGTCCGTCCCTCCCTGGAGGCTTTCGGTTTTAATATCGGGAAGACGACTTCCGAACTCTTCGGAATCGAATTGAAATGGGGGCAGAATGGGATGCTGCCCGAATACTTGACCCTTGTTTGCGGATTTTTCCATAATGCGGATTGTGTGGAATGGAACGGATAAAGGCTGTTTTCAACTGGAGCGGAGGCAAGGACTCCGCTCACGCCCTGCTGCGGGCGCAACAATCGGGGCTCTATGAGATCGTCGCTCTCTTGACAACCTTCAATCGCGATACGCGTCGTTCGACGATGCACGGTATTCCTCTCCCGTTGCTCGAAGCGCAGGCCGAGCGGATCGGTATTCCGCTCTATGCCGTGGATTTGACCCCCAAAGGGAATATGGAGGATTATGAGTCGGCCATGTCGCGGGCCGTGGCACACTTCAAGGCGCAGGGTGTTACCCACTTTATTTTTGGGGACATTTTCCTGCACGATGTCCGCAAGTACCGCGAGCGTCAGCTTGCTCCGCATGGAATCGAGGTCGTGGAGCCTTTGTGGGATCGCTCCTCGCAGGAGGTGATCGCCGATTTCCTGACATCGGGCCTTCAAACTGTCGTGGTTACGACCATGGCCGACGGGTTGGGTGCCGGTGCCATCGGCCGGGAGATCACCCCGGAATTTATCGCATCGCTCCCTGTGTCGGTCGATCCGAACGGCGAGAACGGCGAGTACCATACGTTCTGCTACGATGGCCCGATATTCTCTTCGCCGGTGCCGTTCCGGCTGGGGAAGCCATTTTGTCGTAGTTATGAGATCGGGTTGGATGACGGAACCCGAAAAACGTATACGTATTGGTTTGCCGATTTGCAGCAGGAGAATTCCCCTCTCGTAGCGGATACGAACAATAATGATAGAGCGACAAAGGATGAGCGATCGTTCAGATAGGAGGAACGGCCTGTCTTGTTCATGAATATAGAGATTACCCGGTGAATCCCCAGTTCAAAGGATATTTGTTGGGCGCTATCGCTGCCGCCACTTACGGAATGAATCCCCTGTTTGCCCTGCCTCTCTATAAAACGGGGATGGATCCGGATTCGGTACTGTTTTTCCGGTATCTGTTTGCGCTTCCGATTTTGGGTGCAATGATTAAGTTGAGGGGCCGGAATTTCAAACTGCAACGAAATGAGGTGATCCCATTGATTGTCATGGGACTGTTGGTTGCACTCTCATCGCTTACGCTGTTTCAGAGTTATAATTATATGGATGCGGGTATCGCCTCTACTCTGCTGTTCGTATATCCTATTATGGTGGCGCTTATTATGGCCTTCCTGTTTAAGGAAAAGTTGAAGTTGTGGACCTGCTTGTGCATTCTGTTGGCTCTGGGGGGAATCGGCATGTTGTATAAGGGAGGTGACGGTGCGACGCTCAGCCTGGTAGGAACTTCTTTGGTATTGGTGTCGGCTTTGTCCTATGCGATCTATATTGTAGGAATCAATCGGTCGACGCTCAAAAACATGGCGACGCTTAAAGTTACTTTTTATGTGTTGTTGTTCGGGTTGTCGTTGTTTTGGGTCCGTCTTGATTTCGGATGCGGACTCCGTTTGCCGGGGCAATGGTATCTGTGGGGAAATCTCCTGGCCCTTGCTGTTTTCCCGACAGCGATTTCCTTTCTTTGCACAACTCGAGCCATTCAGTACATAGGATCGACTCCGACCGCTATTCTTGGGGCCTTGGAACCGGTGACTGCCGTGTTTTTCGGAGTCTTGATCTTTGGGGAGGAGTTGACCCTGCGTATAGTTTGCGGGGTTGCGATGATCGTCGCCGCAGTGACCTTTATTGTTGCCGGTAGTACTATTTCGACTCATTTGATTCGGTTCCGTAAACTGTTCCCCAAACTTACCTCCCGAGTTCGCCGGAATAGAGGGGCTTATTAACGAAGACGGTGCTTGTTGGATCGTTCGGGAGTTTGTTAGATGAATCGTTGCTTTGGGCGATTTGTCGAATATCTCCGCAGACATGAATGGTATACAGGGTAAAATGAACGGCAACAGTCCTTTAGACCCTGAAAACTTGTCTGTGAAATGGAAAAATGCTAAATTTGTCTTGTCATCCGATAGGATGGCGGACATATTGGAACTTACACGAAGGTGTTAGCTCGATTCTCTATAGCGAAATCTGGTAAATTTCTTTTTGACGGAGAATGGGCCGACGGCTCTTGCGTCTGTATGTATACGGGCGTGGGGATTGTTGCTTATTTCACGTCAAAGGTTTACCAGAGCCTGCTATAATGGAATGAGTTATCGGTCCCACGCTTTCTTTTTGTAGGATCTCTCCGGGGGACGGGAGAGTAAAAAAGATACAGAGATGATGACTCTTTTTAAAGGAGGTTCCCTGGACGATTCTCCGAAAAGGGGAACGGTCGGAATCAGGGAGAGGAATGGTCCCGTTTCGGTTGATCGGGTACTTGTCGTGGACAATCCTGTCCACCCAGGCTTCTCAAACTGTAGCTTCTACGAAGAGATTGCTGTACGGTTGTTTGTAAACTATCCGTGCGGCAGATGATCTCATTCGGCATCTTGCTACAGAGAGGACTTTGTTAAGAAATTAATAACACAAACAAACTTATTAGTCGTATTATGATGAAAAAGATCTTATTTTGTTTCATAGTTGCGGCATTGCTCTGCGGATGTGAAACGGAGGAGAATGGCGGGGAGCCCGTTTGCCCCGTAACGGAAGTGTCGGTGCCTGCATCGAGTGCGGAGAATCCGGTGATGCCTGGAAGTCCGGTGACGATTCAGGGGAAGGGATTTACTTCCGACAGTGAAATTTGGTTGCGGAGTGTCGTAAAAGCTGCCGATGTGCAGGCGGTCATAACCAACGTTACGGCAACAGCCCTTACCTTTACGGCTCCCGAAGTGTTCGGGGAGCAGTTCGTATTACTCAGGGAAAATGGGGACGAATGGATGCTCGGAACGCTCGTATTTGCGGGACAGACGGATTCGGGAGATGGCGAGGATGTGGAAATTTTGCCTAAGAAGATCATTAAGTCGGTCTTTACGGATGAAGAAAGCGAGTATATTTCTTTTTATTCCTACGACGCGGAAGGACGGTTGACCAAGATCGAGACGCAATCCGGATCGTATGGAGATGTGCTGGAAATCGTGTATGGGCAAGATGAAGTGACGATGCAATATACGGAACCTGACTTTCAAAGCAATACTACGTTCAGTCTGGCAAACGGTCGTGCGGTTCGCTGTATCGAGAGCGAGCCGGGCACCCAGTGGGAAACCGATTATGCGTATGATGCCAAGGGGTATCTGACCGGTATCACTTTTGCTGTCACGGAAGATGGCCTTGGCCCCGATACGTACGATGGGACATTGACTATTGGAGAAGGCGGTTGGCTACAGCGTTATGCTGTTACGGAGAAAGCGGTCGAAAATGGTGATAGTTACGGCCCTTATTCCATCGTATTCACTCCGAACAAGTCGGTTTTGAACAACCTTAATCTCGATTTGCTGGGAAGCGGTGATTTTCTGGAAGAGATCGACGAGTTGTCTCTCTCGTACGCTTATTTGTTGAATATCGGAGGAACCCGCACGAAATATTTGCCGCAGGAGTTCACATTGACCGATGTAGAGGGATATTCTTACACCGTGAAGTATGATTATGAGTTCAACGGAGAGTATCTGTCTGAAATAAGGATTGCCTCCGATGGCATTACCTTCTCGATGAGACTCTATTACGAAGAGTGATCGATACACTATCCCTTCTGATTGGCCTTGCGAATCATGGGGAACGGAGCTGTTTGCCGTGCGATATGCTGTGTGTTGCGGATAAGACACGTGGCAGGGAGAACGTTCGGCAGACAGCTCTGCTTTTTTTTGGGGGGGGGGCTGTAAAAGCATTCCGGGTCGGAATATTTTTTAGGAAACACCCGAAATCTCAGGTAGTGTTTCAAAAAGTGTGTCTGGGCAGGCGCCTTCAGATTCTTCAGATATGC
>MHCFR05601__coassemble_924_pt1 | contig 28467 bp, 28 predicted proteins | sample MHCFR05601__metabat2_high_PE_060 | metagenome-assembled genome bin MHCFR05601
CACTTTTTTTGTCCGATAGTATAGAAAATGTCAGAACAAGTCTTGACTATTACAACTTACTCGCATATCAGATTGTGTAAAAGACATCTTCATTTTCCACTTTGCCTACTGTATTTTCCTTAATCCTCATTACATTATGGCATCAGACTATACGGATGCCCTGGATTGTGGCGCATCTCCAGAAGAAGGTTCTGAACGCTGGGTTGCTCCTTTCGTTCAAGAAATATTTGATAAATATGTAAAGACACGCTGTCCAGAACTCGCTGTTTATATAACAAAAAACCACGCTATGCAATTTGATTAAACAGAAAGTCTGAATTTCTACAATGGACGCTGGGTTCTCGATTTAATTTCCTACTTTTGTAAATAGTTCTGTGCCTCCGTGGACAGGACCTAACATATTTACGAACGTTTCGTTACGTTTTCTTTCACGCTCAAACTTCGCAAACTTGACACATTGAAAGAGATGTAACAGGATGCCTCGTGGACGTATGTATTGTGCATGTAGGCCATTGGCTTGCTATGTGCACAATACACGTTTCGCGTGGGCTGTCCGTGTTACTTGTTTCAATGTGGGGCAGCGAAGGCCTGAGCGTGGGATAAGTCAATGCGGCAACCCACGTTTTTTATGGCTTTCGATTACGACTACACGGGCAACCACACCCTACTCGACCGTCGGAAGGTCGCCTTCTTCGCCTCGCGCGTCGTTTCACCCGCCGTCGAGGAGCAGGCCCTCCGCTGGGCTGAGGCGTGTTGTGCAACCGACCGCGTCGTAATCAGCGGTTTCCAGTCTCCGCTCGAAAAATCCGTTTTCAAACTCCTGCTGAAAGCCCGCCACCCGATGATCTGGGCCCTGGGGCGAGGCCTCTACCGCCGCTACCCTCCCGCCGTCGAAGAGGCCTTGGCAGAGCAACGTATCTTGATCTTTGCCGTTCGCAACGTCTGCCGTATCGGCTGGCAGACGGCCCAAACCCGCAACTACACCATCGCTACAATGGCCGAGGAGAGCGTCTACGCCCTCCGCACGGACGGACGGCCCAGTACGCTCGAGGTCCTCTACAGACTGGAGTTAGGGTGCAAGCCTGTGCGCTGTTTCCCACAATAAATCGTTGCATCAACAGCGTGACGCAGGGCATCCGGCCAAGAGTCCGTTCGACCCGGCACGCGACATTTCCAAGGATATGCACCGTGCGGCGATGGATGCCGTTTCGCGGAGGGCAGTATCGGCAGCTACCGCGCGTATCAGGAACGGCTGAAAGAAAGAGAGCTACAAGCTACAGAACGAAAGTTCAGGGGGAACCATGCGACCCAGGTCACGGCTTCCTTCCGGAAGCAACACGTGGTCATACGGGAGGGAAATGCCTATCGGCTCAACCCCGATCTCCGGATTTGAACCCGACTTTACTTTATTGCCGGAGTGTATATAATAAAGCAGAACTGCCGTAACGCAGGGGTTGTTTACCCCTTCCCTCTGTTTCAGGGAACCGAAACGGCACCGCCGTCCGTATCCGATGCAGTTACCAATCACCCTTGAATATCCGGTGCGGGTCGCTGTACAAAGCCCGACACGAAGTGTTGCGAAGTGTTGCAAGATATGCCAAGGTATAACCTCACTCCGTTGCGATTGTATATTGGCGCTCTTATCTTTCGTCCCTACGATAGCATCCAACGGGCTCGAAGAGGTGTGTGCCATCGAATGCAAATACAGGAATGAACCCGATCTGTATCATTATACTGTCCGGGAAAGAGCCCAACCTCCAATAGACACAATGACAAAAGCAATTAAGTACAATATATGCGCTTTTTAATCCTAAAAAATTCAGCCTAATCCATTTATCTTTGCTATAAATAACGAAACACACCTCCAATGCAACCAATACTCAACACTCTAAAACCAATTCATCCATGAAACATTTTTACCGATTATGGTGGATGCTTTTTGCATTCACAGCCCTGGTGGCTTGCGAAAAGGACAACACGACGACACCTTCCGAACCGCAGCAACTGGGGAAAACCGTTCTGACCCTCGCCGAATGCACAAACCACTCGTTCAGCGTAACCTGGCCCGCCGTCGAGCATGCCGCCAACTACGCCTACCGGGTCGAGCTGGGCGATCAGTCCCAGACCGTCATTACCGAGAGTCTGCTTCAGGGGGGCGAGAGCCAGCTGACGCTTTCCGTCGACAAGCTGCTCCCCGAAACCGCCTACAAGGTATCGGTAACGGCTCAGCCCTCCGAAGAGGATGCGGAGCTCTTCACCCCCTCCGAGACGGCCATCCTGACCGTCACCACGCTGGCCAAAGAGGCACCCGACCTCCCCTCCGACATGTTCGAAATCGAGCTGGGCATCACCGGCTACCAGGGAATCCAGTATACATTCAAACCGAAGGATCCCCTGATGCTCTACACCAACATCCTCATCGATGAACGCTACCTGACCGAAGACGGTCTGACCGACGAGGATTTCAGCGACCAGATCATCGACGAATCGAACCAGATGCTCAAGGAGCTGAAATCGCTACAGACTGCTCTCGATGCCGAGTTCTTCTACATCGGCGAATACTCCGGCACCGGATTCGCGGGCAAGACCCCCGGCACACGCCTCTTCTTCGCCCTCATGGGTGTCACGTACGACGAGGCAACCAACACGGTTACCCCCGCCACAAAGATCTCCCGCTCCGAGATCTTCGAGATCACGAACGAGCCCCTGCCCGCACCGGACGAACCGTGGGCCGACATGCTCAACCCCGTCTATGAGACCTATAAGGGGCAAGATGTCGTTTCGGTCGAGGTTGTTCCCAACGAGACCGGGGAAGGTTACGTCTTCGGCAAGGTCTATCGGGCCGACTACCGCAACAGCCATTCCGACTACGAGATCATTCAGGAGCTGACCGACATGAACAACATGAGCGAAACAATGATTGTCGACTGGGATCTCCACCTGCGCGGGGAGATGGCTCCGGGCGAGCAGCGCCTCTTCGCCGTCACCTGCCTCTACAAGGACAACGGCAAACAGAGCTCGAAACTCAACTGGATGATCCTCGAGGCCCCCAATGCCATCGGAGGTAAGGTTCGCATCGTGGATTCGGCCAGTGGCCAGAAGGATCCCGAGCCCGAACCTGAGCCCGAACCCACGACAATCACCTTCGAGACCTCGATTTCGGTCGACGGCACGCAGGTAGCCTACACGATCACCCCCTCCGATCCCAACGCCTACTTCTTCATGTCGTACCTTCCGGCAGATTCGACGACCACCCCCGAAGAGAGCATACAATCATTGATCGACTATTTTGACTGGGCCGTTGGATACTACGAGTGGGACTCTCCGGAACAGTATATGGAATCCGAAACGGATCTCTACAAGGGGAACCTCTCGACAACCGAGGCGTTTGATCCGGGCAGCTATAAACTTATCTTCCAGGCTGTCGGTTTCTCCTCCGCATCGGGAACCCTGAGCGCCACCCCCTGCTCCGAGATCGGTACGCTGCCGTTCACGGTTGAAGAGGTTATTCAGCCGGCCGGACCGACAGTCGACATCACCGTAGACCACTTCGAGGATGTGGCCAATTCGGGCTGGACCGAATATGCGGGCAACATCTTCGTCTACATCAATGTCCAGGAGAGCGACACGTGGGACAAATACCGCATCTCGGGCGGCTGGGAAGATGGTTCGTTCGAGCAGAAGGGAGAGGCTGCCGTACTGGAGTTCCTCAGCAACCCCGATAATGAATTCTACAACACCCCCGAAGGGGCCCCCTACTACGACGAGAAAGGTCGCGACGACACGGGCGTTTTTACCCTCGGCGACTTCTACTCGCCCGACTGGCTGGGCAAGACGATGGAGTTCCACTACGTGGCAATCGATGCCGACGGTCATTTCGGCGCACCGGCCGTACTGAAAGTTACATTTCCCCAATCGCTCTAGTCCTTGTCGGAAATAGATGGAGAGAGTTCGCTTCCTTTTCCCAGGAGGCAAACTCTCTCCATTTTATCCCGTCCCCGGCAATAAAACCCGAATGCCGGACATTGCAGCATCCTGAATCGCAAAGAATCGGAAGCGAGCATATATCAGCGCCTATTCCCATGTAAAAAAGAAGAAATGATTTAACGACTCTCTTCCCGAAACTCCCTTATGCAATCTTCTCCGCAATAAAAAAACACGGCACATTATTTATGTGCCGTGCAAATGCAAGATACTTGACAGCGATTATTTATTGGCATCCATCAGCCACTTCCCATCGCGCAGAACCATATCCTGGCTGTCTTCCATCTCGGATCCGTCACCGAACTGCAATTTGAAAGTAACAACAGCATTGTTTCCGTCTTCAGAGATCTCCTCGGAGATGATCTCGACACCCTTGATACCGCCCTTGCTATCAAACTCCTGACCAGCTTTCTCACTGATCAGACTCGCCATCATGGCCTTCTGCTGCTGAGCCTGCTCCTGAGAAACACCCTCTTCGAGAGCGAATCCATCCACGAATTTCTCGTAATTACCGCTCTTCAGAACGTCTACATACTGGGTGAAGGCTTTACCCGGAGTGGCAGGAGAAGAGCAGGATGCCATCATAAAGAGAGCTACAAGCCCTAAGCCGAAAGTCAAAATCTTTTTCATAACAGTTTTTTTTAGGTTAATAAATGGGATTAATTAAAATTTATATATCAAACAGAGTTTCCCACTCTGTGCAATATCACACGGCAAAAGATAATCTCCGTTGAATAACGGAATGTTTATCTTGCTCAGGCGCCCTTCCGACAAATCGATTCCTCCTTTTTTATAAACAAATTCTATCAATTCAGTACAATACATCTGCGCGGTGTCGGTCAAATCATAGTCATGGTCGAACAAGACTCCGGCTCGTGCAAGCGCTAAAGCCCTTTCAGCAGCCCTACGTGCTTGTTCGGGAGCTTTCTTCACTCGCATTACAGCCCCGTTGGCAGCCCTGGTCCGGGAGAAAAACGTCTCCACGGCATCGACTTTCACGCGATCCTTGTCTCCCTGATAATCGGGCTCTCCCGGCACAGCATGGATCACGCACCACTTTCCGTCAATCCGTTTGAGAATTCCGACATGGGAATAAGCTCCGTCACGATCAGCCGCCAGCACCACCCGGCTCGTAAAACCCATTCCTCGCCGAAAAACAAGGTCGCCGTCCTGAAACAAATCGGTCGGAAGCTCCGCCGGTTCCCAAACTCTTTCCCTTTCTCTACAAGAGACTAACCCGAGTAGGCAAAAAGCGATTCCCGCCAGTCCCGATATGAATATCCGCCCTATCACTTACTCCTGTATATGGCAGGAAGAAATAAAAACAGAATTGTCAATATTCCCCTCCATAATAATATTATACTCTCTTCATTTACAAATATAATAAAAAAAAAGCAACCATCCCCATATGCAGGCTTTTTTTTCTCACACCGGGAAAATCGAAAGCCTGAAAAAAACGGAGTGTTTCAAAACGGGATTTTCCTCCGAGCCTTCAAAATGGGAGAGTCTCCGGGCTTTCCCTTCGACCGTCCGTCTTTCGATCCGGAGACAAGAGGCCAAAGGGAAGCGCTCTGTTTACGAACAAGTCGGATCGACGAACCCTCCGCAAGCATCACGATCCAGCAATAACCTGTAGAAGATAAAACAGGAGAACAATGTCAACTTGACACAAAAACATTATCTTTGTAACATATTAAATCTGCAAATACGATGAACGCTATCACACGAACCGACTTCGCTTTCGAAGGGCAAAAAAGTAAGTATACGGGTAAAGTCCGCGACGTATATAACATCAACGACGAGCACCTCGTTATGGTAGTTACCGACCGGATTTCAGCTTTTGATGTGGTGTTGCCGGAGGGAATCCCCTACAAGGGACAAGTGCTGAACCAGATCGCCGCCAAATTTCTCGACGCGACCGCAGATATTCTTCCGAACTGGAAGCTGGCTGTTCCGGATCCGATGGTCACAGTCGGCCGCAAGTGTGAACCGTTCAAGGTGGAAATGGTTATCCGGGGCTATCTTTCAGGACACGCCTGGAGAGAATACAAGGCTGGGAAAAGAGTAATCTGCGGCGTAACGATGCCGGACGGGATGGTGGAAAACCAGAAATTCTCCGAACCGATCATCACCCCAACGTCGAAAGCAGCCGAAGGCCACGACGAAGATATTTCGAAAGAGGAGATCATCGCATCCGGTCTTGTAAGCCGCGAGGATTACGAGCAACTCGAACGCTACACACGGCAGATCTACCAGCGAGGGAGTGAAATGGCCGCCCGAATGGGACTGATTCTCGTGGATACCAAATATGAATTCGGCAAAAAGGATGGTGTCATCTATCTTATGGACGAGATCCATACCCCTGACTCCTCTCGCTATTTCTATGCCGAAGGATATGCCGAACGGCTCGCCAAGGGAGAGCATCAGAGACAGCTCTCGAAAGAGTTTGTTCGTGAATGGCTCATGGCTAACGGATTCCAGGGACAAGTCGGGCAACAGGTCCCCGAAATGACCCCGGAGATCGTGGCCGGCATCACCGATCGATACATCGAACTTTATGAAAAAATTACCGGAGAAAAGTTCATCAAGGGTGCCGAGGCCTCCGGTACGGAGACTATCCTGCGGCGAATCGAGAAGAATGTCGCCGACTGTCTGAAAGGACTCAAATAAAATCTGTTCAAGAAAAATCAACCATCTCAAAATCACATCTTTTCTGAAAAGATAAGTAAAAGAGTTCCGAATCGGAACTTCGAGTTCTCATCCTCTATATTTTTAGCGCCCTGCCTTATGGTTCGGCGCTAAAATTTATGATACACTTCGGCTCATTTCCATCCGGGAAAGAGCATCTCCCTTTACGGATACGAATACGGAAGCGACTTTTCACGCAAGCAGTCCATTTCTCCGAAAGGATATTCCCCGCGGGAAGCCTCCTCCTTCCATATTCTTGCATAATCAAAATTTAATGTATCTTTGCGCGAAACCATCCGAGGGAGATCTCCATAGAGGTGCGATCGACGATATTTGTCGATTTCCACGACTCAATCGGAACAAACCCCGTTCAAAATAGCTTTCGCATGAAAAAAACATATTTCGGTTAATCCCCGGTATCCTGTGCTGTTTATTGAGTGCCTGTAACGACGACGCGACAGATCTGATGATACCGGGTGACGATATTCTCCAATTAAACTTCTCAACAATCGAAACCCGCACCGATCTCGACGGGACCGGTGCCGGGACCTTCTCCGAAAATGACAGGATCGGGCTTTATATCAACAATGGGACAACCGTCGAATACCGCGAACTCACTCTGATTTCGGGCGAGTGGCAACCCCGCCTGCGACGAAGCGAATTCGGCCAGGGTGCACTGACCATCTCGGCCCATTATCCGATTCAACCGGAACTCATCGAGGCTGCCGGAACAAATGAGTTCACAATCGCCGAAGATCAAACTTCGGAAGGATACACCCAAACGGACCTTCTCTTTTCGCAAAGGACTTTGCCGGAAGGAGAGCTCAGGGCCGACTTCTCTTTCACGCATGCATTACATCGGCTACGAATACAATTTACGGGAGAGAACGACGCATCGGTAAAAATCCGCAGCAGACTGACCGGCTCGGTGAATCTTCTCACAGGAGAGATCTCTACGGAAGACTCGTTCGGATGGATCACCCTGCGCAAAAACACGGACGGTAGTTTCGAGGCAGTAATTTTTCCCCAACCGACCGATGCTTTCCAGGGGGACGAAGGATTGCTGAAAATAGAAACAACAAGCGGCGAATCCACCTATCGAGCACCCGAATCACTCAATGAAGAACCTTTTGTCGAATTTCGTGCAGGAGCACAATTAACAATCCGACTGGACTTCAAGCAATCATCTCCGGATCTGGCAAACCAATCGATATGGGTTTACGGGCTGAATGTTCCCGACTTCCCCGGAGAGGATAAACTACCGACCTACGGTCTCTATGACAAAGTGGAACCGGGAATCTGGTTCCGCAAGGACCGCACCTTCGAAGAGATTCAAAAGCTGACTTGGAAAGAGGGTTGCGGCTGGTACGATTGCAATAAATCTCCGGAATATAATGAAGACGATGCAAATACCTGTTGGGCTGCATCGGCTTCGAATCTAATATTGTGGTGGCTGAACCAAAACAAAGCATATATCGATGCCTACACGGCAGATTGGGGAAATAGTGTTACTTCGGTCAATGGGAAATACGAATATGAATTACCATCATCGGATTTTCTCCCGCTCCTGGCACCGGACGGGAGCGTGAATAGGAACGCTGTTTTCAACTTTTTCAAGGTCTATTGTCAGAATATAGGATCGTGGAATTCATCGGGGGTAAGATGGTTCATCACCGGAGATAATACGAACATTCCAACCGAATTCGCAGGAGACGACTTCCCCGGATTTTTCACCCACGTATTTAGTAAGAGCGATGTAATCGCTATCGATTCCAGCCGCAGCCCTTCAGAAGAAGATTTCAACAAATTCATTGTAAATGCATTGCTAAACAAGCAGGCCATTGGATTCACCGTATACGATATTGCAGGCAAGAATACGGGCAATCATGCATTGGTAATCTGGGGCGCAGAATTCGATGCCGAAGGAAAGGTTTCGCACATTTATTACTGCGAAAACAACTATGCGGATCAAGACGTAAACGGAGCGGTAATCTCACGGATGCAAATCGGATACGAAATGGATCCCGCATCGTCAAGTACCCGGGAATACACCTTTTTGAAAACACTTCCTCCGAGAGACGGATCCCCAGCAAAAAAATACAGAATTACAAGTTTGTGTGCCGTAGATTTACGTCAAGACATTTGGGCCGAGAAATACCCATCTGTCACCCCCTGATCAACGAAACGAAATAAAATAAAACGAGACAAAGAAAACGACAGAATATGAAACGAATGATAAGCAATGGGCTTTTGCTAATGGCCCTGATTACCATCGGATGCCAAAAGGACGACTGTCCGACACCATCGACAGATCCAGCCGATCGGGAAGTTTCTTTCGCCGCCACCATTGCAATGATGACACGGAACCCACAACTGAACGAAGACGGGAGCGGTTCTTTCAACACAGGAGACACTTTTACACTCTATGCATACCATGATGCCACCGGATCGTCGACGATCGACTATGCCATCGGCCTTTCGACTCTCTATTGGAGAGATCTGGCTTTTGCAACCGAGGGCGAAAAAATAAACTTCGCAGCGTGCTATCCGTCACAAATCCTCGATGGCGATAGTTTCAACTTTAAGGTTGAACAGAATACCAACTCCGATTTATTGATAGCGGGCGCCACGGATGTAAATGTCGGGGAAGAGCACCCCATCGCTCTAACTTTCCGACATGCAACGCATCGTCTTGTCGTAAAATTCACATCCAAAGATTCGTCGCTCGTGACTGAATCCATCGAAACACGATGCACGGCATATGCGACCGGCCAATTCCATCTGACAAGCGGAACCTTTACTCAAGGAGATACAAAAGAGACTTACACAGCGACAGGATCGCAAGTGGCCTTCCTGTTGCTTCCTCAATCGACTCAAGATGTGACTTTGGAGGTTCGGATCGGAGACGTTTCAAACCGCTGGACCCTTGCAACCCTGGACCCTCAATTTCAAACAATAGAACAAGGAAAAGAATTGACCGTGAATTTTACGATCCAGAACGGGGAAATATCATTTTCCGGAATGACAATCGAAGGTTGGGGCGATCAAGGGACCATCGACGACGAAATTATCGTATAAAAACCTTTTGCCGGAATCGAATGCAAACAACAAGGAGCAACTCCCATTTATTTCCTTCTCCTCATCCATCAAAAAAGCGGATCCCCCCGATGGGGGATCCGCTTTTTTAATCCTTCAAGAAGAGAGACTCCTGCCTAATTATTGGTCATATCCCCCTCCGCAAGGGCGCGTGCCACCGGAGTCTCACCGTCGACGGTGATCACGGCACCATCCACGATCTCGCCGAAGTAGGGCCATACCGTCGGATCCTGTGCGATCCACTCGGCAACCGACGATGCAGAATGTGAGCACAAAATATTCCAGGTTCCGACCGTCATATTGGAGATCTCAACCTCATAATTACCGCTTACCCCCATATCGCCGATAACAGGACCCGATGAGTAAGCCGGATCATCCGCAATGGCATAAGCGTGTTCAACCGTAACACCATCAACCAGACACCCGGAAATAGTTGTCTTTACAGCCTGAATCGAACCGATCAAACCACCCATCGCATACCATCCCTTCAGGTGTACTCCATTGACCGAACTGTTTACAATAGCATTCTCAGTACCCGAGACAAAGCCGACGAGACCACCTACTCGATAGTAGTTTGTCACCCCGGACTCCTTGTCAACGGTCAAGTTCTCCACGCCACAGCCTGTAACCGTTCCACCCTGCATCAAACCGACCAAGCCACCGATCCAACGGCCTCCGGTCGAAAGATTGGCATTCAGCCTGATCTCGCCCTGTTTCAGAAGCAACCCGCTGATCGTCGCATTACGCGTAAAACCGAAAAGGCCGACCCCATAGTTGCCCGGAGCAATCGTAAAGTTGGAGATCATCTTGCCATTGCCATCGAAAGTACCTGCAAAGGCAGATCCCTCCGCCTTGTCATTCTTGCAATACCCCCATTTGGTCAACTCCTCTCCGTTAACATCGAGATCCTGCTCCAAACGGAAATACTTTCCAACAAACATATCCTCGGAAGCCTTTGAGAACTGCCATCCAACCCGATTCCAATCCTCAACCGAAGAGATCAGATAGGGGCTCTGCTCCGTACCTTCTCCCGGAACAAGGGGCGTGGTCGTCCACTGCAGCACAAGGCTGGAGCTCGTCGTATAAGGATCCGGCGTCCAATAGCTATAAGAACCCTCGCCCGGTGTCAAACTTTTCGGGGCTGTTTTCCAGAATATACAACCGTCGTTGTTGATTGTAAGCGCCTCGGGCTCCTCTGCATAATAACTCAGCACGCTGCCTCCGTCAATAATCAAATGACCGACATTCGCAACCGGACGCCCCGAACTTGCATCCTTCATCCGCAACGTCAAACGGGCTACATTCGAAGTAAGCGTTTGGGCTACTCCATAAAAATCAGCATCGACGCCACTACCATTAAGGTCAAAGTTAAACGAAGCCGTCGAGGTGGCTGCCATATTGGCCACCTGGATTGTGGATGCTGCCGCCCAGGTCGCTCCTCCCACAGTCGTCACAGTAATCGAACCATCGGTAAACGGCGCATACAACTTAAAGGTCTCAGGCATCGCAGCAGGAAGTTCAATGGTCTGATCGCCGGAGACCGGTGTCGTGATAACAAGTTCATCCGAGCCGGCAGCCACCGCCTCCGCTATTTGAATGGAGATTTCCTCTCCAGTAGCAGCACCGACAAACTCCCATACAGGGAAAAGCAACTTCTTATTCCGCACAGGCTGTTTCTCCGAAGAATTTTTCTTAAGCTGCAGCATGGTCTCGCCATTATAGAACTCGAAAGCGAGGGACGACTTGCCGAAATATGCAGTTCCCGGCAAAATGGGCACAACAATCGGAATCTCAACAGGCTCTTCACCAAGCACCAAGCCACCATCACCACAATTCACCGTAATATTTTTCGTATTCAACGAAGAGTCATACGGCTTAAAAGCCGAAGTCTCAACACGGAATTTCGGCTCTCCGGCAATCGAAGTATCAATTACACCAGGACCAGCCAGGTATCTCGAAGTCGAAGTCATCTTAACCGAAGTAATCGTACCGGTACCCTTAACTCGAACGGTAAAGACTGCCGCACAGTTATTGAACGAGAGTGCGTCTGCCGTTCCACTAACGGTACCAAACATCGGCATGGCAAAATTATCAAGATTCTGTACCGTCGGCAGAGTACAAGGGACCTCGCTCTCGGCAGCTTCGGCATACTCCCAATACTCCTCGGCTGGATAGAACGCGTAGAGGATCCTATCTTCCTCGCCCATATTGCTTTCGATCTCCTCGAAGGTGGCGTTGTTTGAACCGACTCCGTCGACCAACGCGAAATCGGAGGAAGCGGTCAAACCGGTCGAGACATCCTCATAGAAAACCTTTATCTTGTCATCAACATCCCACGTAATGGTCACATCGTCGAGCGCAGCGCGGGTAACCCCGCCGATCGCCGCAGTCAATCTCCGCTTGCCGACGGTCGGTTCTTCTGTTCCGACCTCCTCTTTCGTGCATGATGCAAAAAACAGAGCTATCCCGGCTACCAGGGCTAGTATCTCAAACAATCTACTCTTTCTCATAGCACAATGCATTTTACCATTCACTCTCTTCCTTATCCAGCTCTTCGGTATTACCCGTAGCGATAAATCCGCTCTCGACATAGATGTCGATGCATTCAATGTTAGGTCTTTCGTAATGTCTTTTCATAGCCTATTTATTTTATTTGGGTTATTAAATAAGTCACCTGATGGGAAGGCAAAAATAATGTATTTTAAAACACGATGTATCCCTTTTACGCCAAAAAAAAGACTTTTATGCATAATCCGGACGGCCCGGTGCATAAAAGTCTCTAAAAATTGGCTAAAAATAATATTTACAAAAGAATTTTGACCGGTACTGTCCGTCCCGAATCCATTATTCGTGCAACCACAGGCCGACCACCTTGTGGCGAATAGCCAACGCATTGATAGACGTAACGAACCCCACGAAAAGCAGTCCGATCAACAAGGTTATACCGACACCCGAAGCCTCGTAATCCTCCCCAAACAACCCGACAAGCGACAAATAGCGGCTACGGACCCACAGGACCACGGGAATCGCACAGAGAAAAGCCCCCAGATTAAGTCCCAGCGAGAGCAATTGATAGGGGCAGGCCACTTGTGCCGGCGTATAACCGACCATGAGCAGATCCTCCAGTTTGCGGGTATTCTTCTGCAGCAACAGGAAGATACTGAGCATCAGGATAAAGAACGAGAGCAGCGTAATGAGCAGACCAACCCCCGTTACCGAGAAGGTGATCAAGCGCAGAAAGTAGTTCATCTGTCCCTGGTCGTTTCCATCCCCCTCGACGCGATATTCGTGTTCGGTCAAGTATTGCTGTAACTGTTCATCGGCGACATTGGGGACTTCGATAATGATTCGGGAGGGTCCCGCTACAGGCTTATCCGAGAAACAGTCGTTGGACCACCGAATAAAACTATCGGGGACGAGGATCGTATTGAGCCTGTTCGAGAAGGCCACCACTCGCCCCTGGAAATTTTGGATTCGGCCGCGTCCCGACAATTCGATCGAAAGAGGGATTTCACGCACGAGCTCTTCACTCAACTGTGGAAGTCCCTGTGTTGATGCAAATCCGAAATTATATAGATTCAAGTAGTTGCGCGGCAATATGATCGGGATCACATCATCCCCCTCTTCGAATTGCCACTGATCGCTCTCTACGTCCAGGAATCGGTCCGGCACACTCTCAAAAAAAAGATAGGTGCTCATACGAATTCCGAAAGCGGACAGTCCCCCCGTTACGCGATATTGCGCAGGGGTAAATTCTCCCATCGCTTCGACAAAAGGCTGCTCTTCGAGATCGGTCAACTCCTCCTCGGTAAAGAAGGTTTTGTTCACTCCGACCTGCTCGACCTGTTTGCTCAGCACCATGAAATCGTTGTCCAGAAACGAATCGGGTGCGTTGACAAGCGGTGTCACATCCCGGTAGACTTGCAGAGCCGTCAGCACGATGACCATGCCGACCAGATTCGTAACAAAGAATCCGGTCAGTTGCAGGAGGCTGATATGCTGCCTCAACAATTTCCAGATCAGTCTCATAAGGCAAAGATTTTATCGTAAGCTATGTCGAAGCGTTTGCCGATCGAGGTTACGACGACTCCCGCCCCACTCTTTCGAGCCTCATCGAGCAGAATCCGGGCCATCGTCGCCGCATTCCGGTCATCCAGATGACTCATCGGTTCATCCAGGGACATGAAATCCGCCGGTTGGCACAGCATTCGGATGAAAGCCACGCGCTGCTGCTGCCCGAACGAAAGTTTCGCAACGGGTGTCTCAGCCTTGTCGGCAATTCCCAACGCTTCGAAAAACGAGGCGATCTGCGCCTCGCTCCGATAACCGGTCAACTTATTCTTCAACCGCACGTTGTCCAGAGCGCTCAACTCCGGAAAGAGGCGCAGTTCCTGGAAAAGCATGGACAGAGAATTGCGTCGCAGACGACTCCACTGGGTCATACTCAAAGATCGAATATCCTGATCGTCGAACAAAATTCGCCCCGAATAGTCCCGCCGATAGCCGTACAAATAACTACAAAACGAAGACTTGCCGGATCCGGATGCCGCCTCTACCAGGTAGACGGTTCCCTTTTCGAGCGTTACCTCTTTCAACCAAATGTCCGAATCTGCCGGCGGTGTCTCTGCAAACACGGCTGGCAATACCCGCTGCAAACTAATCTTATCCATACCTTTACACGGAATCTGCGCGGCCGGCGACACGCCAGCCGCGCAGACTTTAATCATTCATACACTCCGGAAAGAGCCTACATGGCCATGGCAGCACCCATCTGAGCCAACCCCTCTATCGTTTCATAGAGAACGGCAAGCGCATTCTTCTCCTTATTGGTCATGTTGATCACCAACTTGCCGTCAGCATCCATATCAGTCGAGCTTTCGATCGACTCGAACAGGCCGAGGAACGACAAGGCAATACCCATCTGGGGATCGATCTGTCCAGCAGTAACCATCTGATTCAGCATTTCACGCACCTGTACCAGATCCACCTCCATTGCAACATACGAGTTACGGAAGATAGACTCATTGAGAGGCTTGTAGTTCGACGTGCTCTTGCCAGTCAGATAATCCAGTGCAGAGGCATCGGTCGTCACATACAACATATTGCCGTTCAAACCGAAATAAACAGGGAAGCCCTTAACCTGATACTGGTTGGGAGCCATCTCTACGAACTCGAAGGTGAACAACTCCATAATCGTGTTCAAATCAGCTGCATCGCGCAAATCCACGAGCATTGAGAGAGCCGGCATCTGACCATCAGCAAGCATACCGTGGAACGAGAGCGAGAAATCTCCGGCAATCGATTTCATAATCGGGGCAAGTTGAGGAACCGACGAGAAGATCATTCCATAGATCGGATTCTGCTCGAGGAATCCATAAATTTTCTCACCCTGCAAAGCAACAGCCAACACAGCCATATTCTTTTCGGGCAACATCGACAGGAACTTGCCATTCAGACCCTGCGAGAAGGCCTCCATCATAGCCTGATACTGTTTCTCAGCCTCCTTGTCGCTGAAAACGGCTTTTCCCTCCGAAACGATCTTACCGACCTCGAAGTTAACCTTTCCCACATAACTCATCTTCGAGAGGAACTCGAATCCCGGAATCTGCATATTCATCTCCGGCATATTCATCAGGGCAGCATATCTGAAAACCAACTGCATATCGTTAGCCTCATTGAGGGCAGATGCAATTTCAGGCATAGCCATCAAGCTTTCGCTCTTCTTCTGCGACAAGAGCTGCATAACCGTTGCCTTCACCTCGGCAACCTCGGGATTCGTCTCGGTATAGAGCAGGAACGACTCTTTGGTATAGGCGATATAGGTCGTGTTCTGATCTGCGATCTCCAGGAACGTTACGCCATTCTCAGTCTGAGGCTCTACCCCGATCTTTCCCGCAATCCATCCCAGGAAGGTCTCAACCTCTTTCGGATTCTTCACATTGAAAAGCATACCCACCTCAGGCTGCGAAAGAACGGTGTTTTTATCCTTTCCGACGAAAACGAACATATCCTTCTCCACATCCAGACCCGTCGTTCCCGGATGTGCGATCATCTGTAGGAGATACTCGCTATCTTCGGCACTCATCTGCTGTTGTGCAAGCAGCATCTGCGCCATCTGATAGTAGATGCTTTGCGTGAAATCACCCACCTCGGCCTTGTCTGCCCAGGACTGAGGATTGACAGCAATCACAGCCGTAGCATCGGCAGGAAGCGTATCGCGATAGTCGCGACTACTACAAGCAGAGAGCATCAGAGTGACCGTAGCCACGCACATAACGCTCAAAAAAGTGTAAAATTTTCTCATATCAATTTTGTTTTAATTTTAAATGGTTCTTTTTTCCGACTCTCAAATCAATCTCCTCCAACAAGGAAGACACTTTAAATACAAAGATAGTATAAATCATAATAAATGATATTTCTCCCTCTTATATTTTTTCAAGAACATTTTTTCAATCCACACACAGGACAACTCCTTACAAAAGAGGCCCCGATCCTCTTTCGGATCGGGGCCTCTCTTATCTTACAAATCCGACTACTTGAACATACCGGTATAGCTCTGCGGCGTAATGGCACGCAACTCGGCCTTCACCTGGTCAGACACCTCCAGGTTGTTGATGAATTCGGCAATCGACTCACGCGTGATGTGGGTATTGGTACGGGTCAGCGCCTTCAATGCCTCATAAGGCGACGGATAACCGGCCCGGCGCAGTACGGTCTGAATACCCTCAGCCACGACAGCCCAGTTATTCTCCAGGTCACGCTCCAACGCCTCCCGATTCAGCAACAACTTGTTGAGACCCTTGAGCAGCGAGCGCAGGGCGATCAGCGAATGGGCCATCGGAACGCCCACGTTACGCAGTACGGTCGAATCGGTCAGGTCGCGCTGCATACGCGATACGGGCAGTTTGGCAGCAAGGTGCTGATAGATCGCGCTGGCGATACCCAGGTTACCCTCGGCGTTTTCGAAGTCGATCGGGTTGACCTTGTGCGGCATGGCACTCGAACCCACCTCTCCGGCCTTGATCCGCTGCTTGAAGTACTCCATCGAGATGTAAGTCCACATATCACGGCAAAGGTCGATCAGAATCGTATCGATCCGCTTCAAGTTATCGAACAGGGCAGCCAGGTTATCGTAATGCTCGATCTGGGTGGTATATTGCGACCGTTCCAGTCCGAGACGTTCGCGCACGAAACGGTTGGCAAACTCGATCCAGTCAACCTCGGGATAAGCGACGTGGTGTGCGTTGAAATTACCGGTAGCACCACCGAATTTGGCCGGGACGGGAATTGCAACGAGCTGTGCAAACTGCTTCTCCAGACGCTCGACAAAGACCAGGATCTCCTTGTCCAGACGGGTCGGCGAAGCAGGCTGACCGTGCGTATGAGCCAACATGGGAACCCCGCACCACTCGGTTGCCAACGCCTTCAGACGCTCGACGACCTCACGGGCAGCCGGCATATAGACCTCGGCCAACGCCTCCTTGATAGTCAGCGGAATAGCCGTATTGTTGATATCCTGCGACGTGAGGGCAAAATGAACAAACTCCTTGTACTGGCCCAAGCCAAGAGCCTCCATCTTCTCCTTGAGCAGGTACTCGACCGCCTTTACGTCGTGGTTGGTCGTCTGTTCGATCTCCTTGACACGCAGGGCATCCGCCTCCGTAAAGTCCCGGTACAACGAACGCAGCGCTTCGAACTGCGAAGCATCGACCCCTTTCAGCTCGGGCAGCGGCAGCTCGCAAAGGGCAATGAAATATTCGACTTCGACCCGTACACGATAACGAATCAGGGCATATTCCGAAAAATAATCGGCCAGTTTCTCCGTTTGATTACGGTAGCGGCCATCCACAGGCGATATGGCCGAAAGCTTGTTCAATATCATAATAAGATGTAAAAATTGCGGATGTTTACGGGGATCAAAAGTAGTATATTTAATCGATAATTCATACCGATTAGGGATGAATGGCCGTTTTTTTTCTACCTTTGTCTCGACATCCATTAAAGATTTCAAACCCATGAATATCCTGACAGCCATCATCGACGGATTCGTCGATTTCGTACGACGGAATCCGATCCTTTGTCTCGCTATTCTTCTGTTGGTGCTCTTCGCCCCTTCGGTCGCGGGAGGCATCGCCATGTTCATTCTATATTTCATTCTCGGGATCATTCTGCTGGGGGTAATCCTCATGCTTTCGTTGCGCTGGCGAATCAACCGTGCCCGCCGACAAATGGAGGAACAGTTCCGTAGCGGCGGGCAGAACGGGTCTGACCCCTTCTCCGGCCGACACAACCCGCAGGAGGGCGACATCCGCATCCACAAGATGGAGGGCAGCGGTGAAAAACGCGTCCGCAAGGATGTCGGCGACTACGTGGATTTTGAGGAGATCGGAAACGACTCCGAACAGAAGACGCATTAAAAATTGACCCATGTTAAAAATATTCGAACAGATCGGGCGCTATTTTATCCTGATGGGGAAGGTCTTTTCCCGTCCGGAGAAGCGATCGATCTACCGTCGCCGGATCATCTACGAAATGGAGGCGCTCGGACTGAACTCAATCGGACTGACGGCCATCATCTCGATCTTCATCGGTGCGGTCATCACCCTGCAGATGTCGATCAACCTCGAATCTCCGTTCATCCCGCGCTACATCATCGGCTATGCCACCCGTGAAACGATGATCCTGGAGTTCTCTTCGACGGTCGTCGCACTGATTCTGGCCGGCAAGGTCGGGTCGAGCATCGCCTCCGAGATCGGCACCATGCGCATCACCGAACAGATCGACGCACTGGAGATCATGGGGGTCAATTCGGCCTCTTACCTGATCCTCCCCAAAATCGTTGCGAGCGTCTTCTTCTTCCCTTTCCTGACGATTCTGAGTATCCTGATCGGTGTCATCGGAGGTTATCTGATCTCCGTACTGACCGGCATCATGATTCCGGACGACTATGTACAGGGACTGCTCTATGACTTCCGAATCTACTCGATCATCTATACATTGATCAAGATGGCCTTCTTCGCCTTCATCATCACCTCGATCTCGGCCTTTTTCGGCTACTACGCCAAAGGGAACTCGCTCGAGGTGGGTGTCGCATCGACCAAAGCGGTCGTAGCCAGTTCAATCGTCATCATGATCTTCAACCTGATCCTCACCCAAATACTGCTCATATGATCAAAGCCGAACATATCACCAAATCATTCGAAGGGCGCATTGTCCTGAACGATGTGTCGGCAACCTTCGAAGCCGGCAAGACAAACCTGGTCATCGGGAAGAGCGGATCGGGTAAAACCGTCCTGATCAAATGCCTTGTGGGACTGCACGAGGTCGATTCCGGATGTATCTGGTACGACCAGATCGACTTCTCGCACCTGGGCTTCAAGGAGCGCAAGGCGATCCGGCGCGATATCGGCATGATTTTCCAGGGAGGTGCCCTGCTCGACTCTTCGACCGTCGAGGAGAACGTCAAACTGCCGCTCGACCTCTTCACCAACCAAAGCGAGAAGGAGAAGATGGAGCGAGTCAACTTCTGCCTACAGCGTGTCCGTCTGAACAATGCCAACCACCTCTATCCGGCCGAGTTGAGCGGCGGCATGATCAAACGTGTAGCCATTGCCCGGGCAATCGTGATGAACCCGAAATACCTCTTCTGCGACGAACCCAACTCGGGTCTCGACCCGCAAACGGCCATCGTGATCGACAACCTGATCCAGGAGATCACCCAGGAGTACGGCATCACAACGATCATCAATACACACGACATGAACTCCGTCATGGAAATCGGAGAGAAGATCTACTTCATCTACGAAGGCCGCAAATGGTGGGAAGGAAACAAAGGAGATATCCTGCACACGGACAACCGGGAGTTGAACGACTTTGTTTTCGCCTCGGCCATGGCCAAACGGGCCAAAGCGAATGCCTGCCGATAAAAACCAGACAAAACCATACGAAAACAAGCCGTCGGTAGCAACATCCCGTCCGCCTCGCCATATCTTGGCGAAATATTTGCATGGTTATTTTTGGTTATACGGTTTAAAGTGTTTAATTTTGTTATTCCAAAACAAGGAAGCAAGCACATAATTTACTTAAAATAAAAACGTTATGTCAAAAATTAAAGTTGGTATCAACGGTTTCGGCCGTATCGGCCGGTTGGTATTCCGCGCAGCCTGCACCCACGCAGACCAGATCGAAGTAGTAGGTATTAACGACCTTATCCCGGTTGATTACATGGCCTATATGCTGAAGTACGACTCCGTACACGGCCATTTCGACGGGAGCATCGAGGTAAAGGACGGCAAACTGGTTGTCAACGGCCACGCTATCCGTGTAACGGCCGAGAAGGACCCTGCCAACCTCAAATGGGACGAAGTAGGCGCAGAGTACGTCGTTGAATCGACCGGTCTGTTCCTGACCAAAGAGTTGGCCGGCGCTCACCTGAAAGCCGGTGCCAAATATGTCGTTATGTCGGCCCCCTCGAAAGATGATACGCCGATGTTCGTATGCGGCGTCAACGAGCACACCTATGCTGGCCAGCAGATCGTATCGAACGCATCCTGCACGACCAACTGCTTGGCTCCGCTGGCAAAGGTTATCAACGACAAGTTCGGCATCATCGAAGGTTTGATGACCACCGTACACGCGTCGACCGCAACGCAGAAGACCGTAGACGGCCCCTCGATGAAAGACTGGCGTGGCGGACGTGCTGCCGGTGGCAACATCATCCCCTCTTCGACCGGTGCTGCCAAGGCCGTAGGTCGCGTCATTCCGGAACTGGCCGGCAAACTGACCGGTATGTCGTTCCGCGTACCGACGCTGGACGTTTCGGTTGTAGACCTGACCGTACGTCTCGAGAAACCCGCCACCTATGACGAGATCAAGGCTGCCGTTAAACACGCATCCGAGAATGAGTTGAAAGGCATTCTGGGTTACACCGAGGACGATGTCGTATCGAGCGACTTCATCAGCGACGCACGCACGTCGATCTTCGACGCAAAAGCAGGTATCGCCCTGAATGACCGCTTTATGAAGCTCGTTTCGTGGTATGACAACGAGTGGGGTTATTCGAACAAGGTCATCATGTTGATCACTCGAATGGCTGCGCACAACAACCGCTAATCCGTTTGCAATAACGGTTTTACAAAAAAGGGAGGCAGAAGCGCCTCCCTTTTTTATTTTACCTCCGACCTATAACGGCGGTCGCACAACTTTGAGTTCGATCGAAGCCCCTCCCCACTGGTTGATCGCATACTCCCGATCCAATACGGCCTCCCCCCCGTAAGCGACCTTCACCTGCAACGGGAAAGGAGGATGCCCGCCGATCTCATTATCACGGGGCAATGTGTGCGGAATCACATATATATATAACACGATCCGATCGCAGGGGACCGTCTCGAGCGACAGTTTTCGCTGCATGTCGACACCGGCGGGCGGCATCTTCAGCTCCTCTCCCATATCTGCCACACGGCTCTCCACCGAGGAGAACCCTACCCGATTGCCGGATTGATCGAACGCCCCACACATCATGGCCGCATTGTATCGCCACCACTGATCGGAACGGCTTCGGATCTCGACCGTAAATTTCCTATCCTTTCCCATTTTCAAGATACTCTTTCATTACAAAGGCTGCACCCAAGATCGGTAAACAGAGACACCTTTCAGACAAAGATACGAATTTTAACGATGACTCTTTTCAAAAAGACATTTCCGAACTCGGGGATTCGCCCCAATGATACGGAACCCGATCGCACAGAGGCCTGTCCCGATGCGGCCGGAGCGCTAAAAGCAAATGAAAACTTTGGTAGTTTTCCGTTTTTTTCATAGCTTTGCGGTCTGGGAGTATAATGATGAACACGACCAAACGATATTGCATCGCCTACAAAGGGCTTAAGAATGGGGAACACACGTTCGACTTCGAGGTCGGAGACGATCTGTTCCAACTCTTTGGCAATACGGAAATTAAGGGCGGGCACTGCGACGTAAAGGTCCGCCTCACACGGTCCGAACGGCAACTTCAACTGCAAGTAGCCATTCAGGGTCATGTGGTGGTGGTGTGCGATCGCTGTTTAGGCGATTGCGAACTGCCGATCGACCAAAACGAAGAGTTGATCGTAAAGTTCTCGGACGAGATCCGGGAGTACGACGGAGAGACCTTATGGCTTTCACCTGTAGAGGATTTCGTCGACCTGGCCCAGTTCATCTACGAAAGCATCGTGCTCGCACTCCCCTATCAACGGGTTCATCCGGAAGGAGAATGCGACCCGGATATGCTCAAACGGTTCCGGATCGTCTCGGACAAGGAGTTCGAATCGATCGAAGCTGCTGCCGAAAAGGACGACAGCAACCCGGAGTGGAACGAACAGCTGTCAGCTCTGAAAGAGGAGTTGGAAAAGAGACAAAAATAAGAAAATATCGACAACAGTTCCTATGACTGCGACGATACGACAAAAAAGACGTTAAACTTTAAATATTGATATTGTAAAATGGCACATCCTAAACACAAAATCTCTTCAACGAGACGTGACAAGAGAAGAACGCACTACAAAGCAGTGGTTCCGACCGTAGTAACTTGCTCGAATTGCGGTGCGGCGGTATTGTATCACCGCGTATGCCCTGAGTGCGGGTTCTATCGCGGCAAACTGGCGATCGAGAAGAAGGCCGCAGAATAAATTTCTGCCCGACATCGGATAGTTTCCCTACCTGAATGGCTCAGGTAGCGTTATTATCATTTTATTAACCAAATCCCGAATTATGATAAAGATTGGTGTGGATGCGATGGGCGGCGACTTCGCCCCCGAAGCTGCTGTCAAAGGAGCCGTTATGGCCGTCGAGGCTATCGGCAAGGAGAACCGGATCGTACTTTTCGGCGACGAGAAACAGATCCGTGAGATTTTGAATGCAGAAAATAGCCCGGCAGAACGGTTCGATATCGTACATACGACCGAAGTGATCGAAATGGGCGACCATCCAGCCAAAGCTTTCCAACAAAAGTCCGACTCGAGCATCGTGGTCGGATTCAGCCATTTGGCCCAGGGCCGAATCAACGGATTCGCCAGCGCCGGAAGTACCGGCGCCATGATGGTCGGCTCGATGCAGGTCATCAAGCCGATCGAGGGAGTCATCCGCCCGACCATCTCCACGGAGATTCCCACCATCACCGGAGGACGGGCCTTGTTGCTCGATGTGGGACTGAACGTAGATTGCAAGCCGGAGGTTCTGGAACAGTACGGATTGATCGGCTCGATCTACGCCGAAGCCGTATTGGGGATAGAACGCCCCAGAGTTGCCGTGCTCAACATCGGCGAAGAGGAAACCAAGGGGAATACCCAGAGTAAGACGACTTTCGAGTTGATGAAAGCATCCGGAAAGTTCAACTTCGTCGGCAACATCGAAGGATCCTATATCTTCTCCGGACAAGTTGCCGACGTGATCGTCTGCGACGGATTTGTAGGCAATACCCTCCTGAAAACCGTCGAAGGACTCTATCGGATCAACAAAGCGCTGAAAATCGCAGACTCCCCCTTCTGGCGGGATATGAACTACGAACACGTGGGCGGCACACCGGTTCTCGGTCTGGGCGCACCGGTAGTCATCGGTCATGGCTGTTCTTCGCCGCTGGCGATCAAGAACATGATCCTTACCACCGAACGATGTGCCCAAGCAGAGCTGACAACCAAGCTCCAAGACGCGTTCAAAAATTAAATCGACACCGAATGAAGAAAATTACAGCAGCTATCACGGGTGTGGGAGCCTACCTCCCCGACTATCTGCTTACGAACGACGAATTGAGCCGAATGGTCGATACCTCCGATGAGTGGATCATGACCCGTATCGGCATCAAGACTCGCCACATCCTCAAAGGCGAAGGACTGGGAACCTCCTACATGGGTGCCCGTGCCGTAAAAGACCTTTGTGAAAAGACAAAGATCAATCCGCTCGACATCGATGTGGTAATCTGCGCAACAGTCACCCCGGACATGTTCTTCCCCTCGACGGGAAATCTTATCGCCGATCAGGCCGGATGCAAAAATGCCTTCGCATACGATATTTCGGCTGCATGCAGCGGATTCCTTTTCGCATTGACCACCGGCTCACAATTCATCGAGACTGGCTTCGCCAAGAAGGTTGTCGTCGTAGGTGCGGATAAAATGTCCTCGATCGTAGATTACAAGGACCGCAACACCTGCCCGATCTTCGGAGACGGTGCTGCAGCCGTATTGCTTGAGCCGAACAAAGACGGATACGGAGTGCTCGATGCAATTCTACATTCCGACGGCTCCGGAGAGCAACACCTCTACATGAAAGCGGGAGGATCACGCTATCCGGCAACAGAAGAGACCGTCCGCAACAACTGGCATACGATCACCCAGGACGGACCGGCCGTCTTCAAGGCCGCCGTATCGAACATGGCGGACGTATCGGTCGAAATGATGGAGCGCCATCACCTTTCGTCCAACGACATACGTTATCTCGTTCCTCATCAAGCCAACCTGCGGATCATCGACGCAACGGCAAAACGCATGGGAATAGGACGCGAAAAATGCATGATCAACATCGATCGAAACGGCAATACGACCGCAGCCACGATCCCGCTCTGCCTGTGCGATTACGAGGCTGCCTTGTGCAAGGGAGACAACCTGATTCTCGCCTCGTTCGGCGGAGGATATACATGGGGAGCCATCTACGTCAAATGGGCATACGACGGTGAAAACCGTTAGGCGACCAACCATAAGTGCTTCTACGCACAAGTTCGACAAACGCCTCCGGAAAATATCCGGAGACGTTATTTTTAGATGTTATTACTTATCCTTATACTCGCATCAGACAATAATATCGCCCATGGAACAACTTTTTGCAAGTAATTTGTTATCTTTGATTTCAAAGAAACAACCTAAAAAATAGTAACATTATGAAACTGAGTAAAAAATTGCACGACGCGCTCAACGCGCAAATAAACGCCGAATTCTGGTCGGCTTATCTCTATCTTTCGATGGCTGTCGATGCCGATGCAAAAGGGTTGAAAGGCTTTGCCAACTGGTTCTACATCCAGTTCCAGGAGGAGCAGGATCACGCCCGCATTCTGATGAATTATGTCATCTCCCGCGGCAGCGAGGTGAAACTGGCTCCGATCGATGCCGTAAAAACATCTTGGAACAGCCAATTGGAAGCATTCAAGGAGAGCTTGGATCACGAACGCGAGGTAACGGCCATGATCAATAATCTCTGCGAACTGGCTGCTGCCGACAAAGATCACGCAACCGCCAACATGTTGCAGTGGTTCGTTGACGAGCAAGTCGAGGAGGAGGAGAGCTTCTCCGGTGTGGTGGACTCGCTCGAACTGGTCGGCGATAACAAGATGGGGATCTTTATGCTCGACAAGGAGTTTGCAGCACGGACCTACACGCAGGCAGCTCCCCTTGCCAAAGGAGAATAATCATCCGCGATAAAGAAACAGATCGGAGAAGACGCGAATCGTCTTCTCCGATCTGTTTCCTATCCTCAGAACTGCAAGAATCGAACGAGGGCAATCGAATGAAAGAATCCGGTTTATCTCCCTAATTTAAAATCGAGACCGGCTTTCCGCGCCTGAATGTGTTGCCACAGACGGGGAATCCGATATAAACGCCCGTCCTTCATCAATCGGGCTCCGGTTTGGTGATAACAGAAAGGAATATCGGTCGCAACACACTGCTCTCGCAACTGCAACACCCATTCGTAATCGCAAACACGGGCTTCAGGGCCCGATTCTCCTCCCACGGAGACCTCCTCAATTTTCGAAGAGAGATAAGGAGCCAGGTCGATCGGTCCCAATAATGGAGCACAAACAATTATCCGATGGCAAATGGGAAGTTGCAAAAAGAGAGGCAGACGCCGTTCGGTCATCTCTTGATTTTCAACCGTACATCCTATCGTAACATTCTCATAACCAGAGCCCCAATCCGGAGGTAAACATACTTCCAAGCGGTCGATTCGTTTGGTAAAAAACAGGAAATGCAGATCTCTCCGGAAGCGAATCATCTCCCAGGCCTGTTCCCGCCACGGGTCAGCCCCCTCGAAGAGGAAATCAGAGGTAAAACAGGTAAAAACCGACTCGCCGCCCGGAATTTTCCACCGTCCATCCCGACTGCGGCGCACCGGGAGGTCAAAGGCTGCCGTTTTGCGCAAAACACCCGCATCTTTCTGCCAGGCGGCATCCTGACGATAGACGTAGCAATTCCGACACCCTTCGCTCACACGTAAACACCCGTGCCAGGGATTCCATGAGACCGACATATATATTCCACAATTTAATAAAAAGCGAGCCTCTCTTTGGATCAAAACAGCGATACAACCCCCTCGACCACGGCCACAATCACGATATAACGGAGCAATTTCCCTACAAACATGGCCCCGGTCGTAATCCAGACATTACTACGCATCAGTCCGAGGACAATGGCAATCGCCTCGCCCAAGTAGGGCAAGAAAGTAAAAAAGGCGAACAACGCCCCGCGACCCTCCAGAAAACGGGATGCCTTATCCAGTTTCTCCGGGTTCACCTTCAAATAACGGGTTATCCAGTCCCGCTTTCCCAAATGCCCGATCCAATAACAAGTCATTCCCCCCAACGTATTGCCTGCCGCCGCCGACAACAAGCATCCGACAGGATCGAGCCCCAGGCGAATCAGGACGACCAATACCAACTCCGAGCTGAAGGGCAAGACACTTCCCGCGACAAATGCCGCCAAAAAAAGACCGGTATATCCCCACTCCGTAAAAAATCGGGTAAGTGTTGCGACGAACTCCTCCATAATGACAACTGATACGTGGTAAAAAGAACAGAGGCCCTCCCTTTCTCCCCGAAAACATCGGCCTCCTTACAAATTAATGAATCCTTAATACCGGTTCTTCAGGAATGGTATGCTTTATGTATGAACAAGTCAATAAAAAACAACGAATAAGGAAGCCCCGCCATCTGGGTTTGGAACCGCTTTGTCGTTACAAGGCAGGCAACAGGCACAATGTGGCGGGATTCTTTTATCCCTGATCCGCGGCATTCCACAACATTTTCCGATGGCGGATACCCGCTTCGAGATACTCGTCCGACACAACATGGAATCCGATCGACTCATAATAAGAGATCAAATAGCTCTGCGCCGAAATACAAATAGACTCTACGTTCCACTCCCGCTCCATATATTCGATAGCCCGTTGCATCATCTGTCGACAAATACCCCTGTGACGAAAGGAAGGCAATACACTAACCCGACCGATAGATGCTTCAGGATACGATACACCTCGTGGAATCATACGTAGCGTTCCCACCGTTTCACCCTCGGATTCGACCCACAAATAAACGGACAGCAGATCCTTCGCATCGGCATCCAAGGTCGTCACCCGCTGTTCGAGATAAAAAACCTGCTCCCGCAAAGAGGTTACGGCATGCAGTTCACGAACCGTCAGTGCGGAAAAAGGCTTTATATGAAAAGAAAACATATTCCTATCGGATTTCTTTGAAGACAAAAATACATAAAGGCACGGGCAATCGGTACAATAATCCACTTTTTTTTCAATATTAAACACCTCTCGCGTCCTGCTTCCACCCAAAACTTTTCCCTTACACAAAAAAAAGAAGGAATATTCCCTCTCCGGGACTACTCCTTCCCAAACCTTGACGAACAGCCTATCTCTTTTGGGCGGCTTCGAGTGCTTTTTCATAGTTTGGCTCCTGGGTAATTTCCGGAACCAACTCCGTATAGACGATTTTCCCTTCACGGTTGATAACCACCACCGCACGGGCCAGCAAACCCTTCAGCGGACCATCGGCCATCAGCACACCATACTTCTGATCGAAATCCGAGGCGCGGAAATCCGACAGAGGCACTACATTCTCAATACCTTCAACCGTACAGAAACGTGCATGGGCAAACGGTAGATCCTTGGAGATGGCCAATACGACCGTATCAGGCAACTCCGCCGCCATTTTATTGAACTTGCGAACCGAAGCCGCACAAACACCGGTATCGAGACTGGGAAAAACATTCAAAATAACGGTTTTCCCTCTCATCTCTTTCAGGGAGAGGTTTGTCAAATCCGTTTTCACCAACTCGAAAGCAGGAGCCATATCCCCCACTCGTACGAACTCACCGGCAAGTTGCACCGGGGTCCCCTGGAATTTTGTCATGGACATATTTTTCGTTTATTAGAAATAAATTACACATTCAGCAATTCAAGATTCTTTTCTCTTGTTGCGGATGTATATAATAAACACAAAAATCGCTCCGAAATTGTGTCCGGTAACAAAAATCGGGATGGTCCATTCCTTTACAGCACAACCTCACAACTCAGTTTCGCAATCGGTAGTGGTCTGCCCGAACATACTCAAAAAAAAACGGGAAGGAGTCTCGCGACTGCTTTCCGTTCCCGGAGGATAAGATTCCTCCTAACTACTAACCCAAACTTAAATAAATGAAGAAACCTCACTGAGACAGAGATGCGACTCCATCCCAGCTATTGGCATGAATAGACAAAACCCATGCCGCAAGTTGCTAAGAAACAATACTTTCATATGTTTTATTAAAAATAAGACCGGGTAGAATATTTCTAGATGCGATTCCATCATGGAATCGATCCGAATCCCGCAAACAGCGGCCGATCAGAACAGATCCTTTTCAGGGGAAAGAATGAATACCGTGGTAAGTTTTTCCCATGGTATCGATTCCAACCACT
>MHCFR05601__coassemble_1169_pt1 | contig 19656 bp, 22 predicted proteins | sample MHCFR05601__metabat2_high_PE_060 | metagenome-assembled genome bin MHCFR05601
TTGTGAAAGAGGGAACAATGACTATAACAAAAGAGAACGATATATATACGGTGGTATGCGACTTTATAACTGTAGAAGGGTACAAGGTCGTATGCAGATACACAGGGGCTATGAAGATTGCCGGACTGCCAGGACCGTTCTCGACTCTCACAGAGGATTATACGCTCAATCTTGAAGGAGCTGTTGGAACGTCTACATATCTCGGATACTTTTACTTTCTGGAGGGGGATGATTGGTTGGTCAAACTGATGCCAGGAAACTGTCCTGACGGGTTTTTGGCTGAAATTGTGACTGACCCCGGCAAATTTGAAGACGGGATACCATCAGGAACATACAAACCCGCATCTGGAAGTTATCCCAAGCCAGGGGAGTACAGTATAGGTAGAATGAACAACTCACTTACTCTGGATGGTACCGTGTATGTGGGAAATTTTACTGAGGAAGGAACCCCTAGATCATATGCACCTGCAATTACCGGAGACCTTGTAATTGTCAATAAGGGAGACGGAACATATGACATATCTTTCAAGTTTGGCGACGATTCAGAAAACACGTGGAACGGCTCCTGGAGCGGTAAGATGGAAATGTCAGACGGAAGTTATGCTGATTCTCAACCTACAAGCATGACAATTATTCCCGATGTCAGGGAGTTTGTCAGGCCATGATTGATATTATGTTTGATTAAGTAGTACCAATTAACGAATGTTTTGGACATAGCGGTAAAGATTAATAATAACCTCTTTTAAGATCTTTACCGCTATGATCTTTTAACGGCTATGCCATATGGAAAGTTTTTCTTCGCAAAGAAAAAGGGTCCGCTGAACAATCGATGGTTTCATTTTTTTTTCGGGAAAACTTTTGTCGAGAGCCATCCCTTAACCGGAGAATCCATGGGCCTGTATAGGGCAGACTCATCGCTACTTATTTAACTTTTAGTCCTTTTCTTTTGGATTTCACTGGATTGTTGCCTATCTTTGAAAAACCGGATAAAGCCGGATCAAAAAAATGGCGAATCCTTTTTTGCTGCCTATATCCTATCTGTATAAGCTGGGGGTGACTTTTCGCCACCGGCTTTTCGACTGGGGTATCCTTAAACAGGAGAAGTTCGAAGTTCCGGTAATCTGTATTGGTAACATTACCGTTGGCGGTACGGGGAAGACTCCGATGGCCGAGATGGTGATTGCTTACATGTCTCAGCGACATCGTATTGCCTTGATCTCTCGCGGGTATGGTCGTAAAACGAAAGGGTATATCGAGGTTCGTGCAGACGCACACTATCGTCAGGTCGGGGACGAGCCGTTACAGATCAAGCGTAAGTTCCCGGATACGGTGGTGGTGGTCTGCGAGAGACGGGTCGAAGGTATCCGACGCCTTTTGCAGGAGCATCCTGATGTGGATTTGATCATTATGGACGATGGGTTTCAGCATCGTTACGTAGAGCCGAAGGTCAATGTGGTGATGATCGATGCTACGCGACCGGTCCAGCACGACCGGATGTTGCCGGCCGGTTCGTTGCGCGATACGCTCGATCAGTTGCATCGGGCTAATTATTTCATTGTTACGAAATGTCCGGAGAACATGGCCCCCATCGACCGGCGTATTTTGCGGAAGGTGTTGATACAGGCTGCATACCAACGTGTTTATTTTACCCGTTTCGAGAGTTTCCGCCCGCAGCCGCTTTTCCCGGAAGAGGTTGATCTCGATTTGAATTACGGGCAGGAGGTAATCGCTCTTTCGGGAGTCGGCAATCCGGGGCCGTTCGTTGATGGCCTGAAGGGTAGTTACCGTGTGGTAGAGGATGTTTGCCTGGATGATCATCATGTGTATAAGGTGAAGGATATCAACCTGTTGGATGGCTTGTTGAAAGCACATCCGCAGGCGGTTGTGATCATGACCGAAAAGGATGCGGTCAAATTGATCCATCCGGAAAAAATACCGGCGGAGGTACGTCGCCGATTGTACTACCTGCCGATCAATATTTCATTCATAGATGATTCGGAAACGGATTTTCTTCAAAAATTAGAGAACGATGTTAGAGAAAATTAAACAGACTGCGGCTTTCATTCAGGCCGAGGTCGGGGACTTCCGTCCTGAGGTAGGCATTATTCTCGGTACGGGTCTGGGCAGTTTTGCCGACCGTATCGACGTTAAATATTCGATTGATTACAAGACCATCCCCAACTTCCCCGTATCGACGGTCGAGGGGCATAAGGGGCGACTGATTTTCGGTCTGCTCGAAGGACGTCGCGTGGTGGCGATGCAGGGGCGTTTCCACTACTATGAAGGCTATACGATGCAGCAGGTAACCTTCCCCGTGCGGGTGCTTAAGTTGCTGGGTATCCAGTACCTGTTCGTATCGAATGCCAGCGGCGGTATCAACACCTCGTTCCGCGTGGGCGACCTGATGGTTATTACCGACCATATCAATCTGATGCCCAATCCGCTGGTAGGGCCCAATATGGCCGAATTCGGCCCCCGTTTCCCGGATATGCACAACTGCTACGATAAGAAGTTGATTGCCCGTGCGACGAAGATCGCCGAGGAGCGCGGTATCAAATTGCAGTATGGTGTTTATGTGGGCGGTACGGGCCCGACGTTCGAGACACAGGCCGAGTATCGTTATTTCAAGGCGATCGGCGGTGATGCGGCCGGTATGTCCACCGTTCCGGAGGTGATCGTGGCACGTCATATGTCGATTCCGGTCTTCGGTGTATCGGTCATTACGAACGTGGGATTGAGTGACGAAGTGGGTGACCATGAGGATGTCCAGCGTCAGGGAGCGAAGGCCGGAGTGAAGATGGCCGAGCTCTTTATGGAGATGGTTAAGAATTTATAAGAGGATAGCACGATGGTAAATAAAGTGATTTTGATCGGCAACGTGGGTATGGATCCCGAAGTCCGCACGCTTGAGAGCGGAGCGAAGGTTGCCCGTTTGCGGATTGCGACGACCGAACGGTTATTTGACCGTCAGGCCAATGAGACCAAGGAGCATACCGAGTGGCATACTGTTACGTTGTGGCGTGGATTGGCCGATGTGGTAGACCGTTACGTGAACAAGGGCTCGCAGATCTATATCGAGGGTCGTCTGCGCACCCGCGAATGGACCGATAAGGATAACAACAAGCGTTATTCGACCGAGATCCTGGCCGATGATATGAAACTGCTCGGTCGCCGGGGCGATAACAACCAGTCCGGAGGAGCATCTCCGATGGGTGGGGATGTGAACCGTGCCCCGCAGGCCCAGCCTCGTTCGGCTACGCCGACACCTGTAGCCATGCCGGCCGATGATCCGGATGACCTGCCGTTCTAATCCGGCCGGATTGTCAAAATAGAGGGCACCGCTCGATCATTTCCGATCGGGCGGTGCTTTGTTTTGTCAAGACGGATGACTTTAAGGCATCCACTCCACAACGCCTGTCAGCGGATGTCCCATCCGCCACTTCATGAATGAATCGTAGTCGCGAACGCCGTCCCGGATGACGGCTTGATAGTATTCGATCCCTGCGATCTTCTCCTCTTCGGGGGTCTCCCATTTGAGTCGCAGAATCGTGTTGCGGGTCTCATCGGTCAGCGCGGCGGCGATTCGCCTGGCCTGCCGCTCGAAATATCCGTCATAACGAGAACCGCGTTCGATGTGGATCATATCCAGTTGCCAGACCTCCCCGTTGTCGGCTTCATACCAGGCGTGCCATTCGAGACAACGCTCTTCGGTCGCGAGCAGATTGCCCTATTCGATCTTCCGGATCGAAGGGAGGGCAGCCAGCCGGGACATCACCGAGAAATCCTTTCCGATCTCGATCGTAGGCGTATAGAGGTGTAAGTCGATGTCGAGGTGCTTGACCAAAAGTCCCATGCTGAGCGACCCGACCGGATTGACGGTTGCCCCGATCGACTCCCATAGTTTAATGACGCCGGTCTTCTGGATAATTTGATGGGCATTCTCCGTGTTGCGGAGAGCCGTTTCCATAATCTCTTGTGGTATCATGTCGGGGTGGGGTTAAGAGCGTGTGTGAATCGGGAGTCGCTCCCAGAGCCACTCCGGGATCAGACGCCAGAAAAATACCAATACGGCATACCGGCGGTCGATTACAATGCGGCGACGCTTGTGTCGGATTGCACGAACGATTCGTGCGGCTACCTTCTTCGGAGACATCAGCATCGGGTATTTTCCCTCGCGCAGCAGTGGCGTGTCGACGAATCCGGGACGGATATCGGTGATTCGGATGTTGAGGTGCTCTGTACGGGATAGTTGGGCCAGCGCATCGAGATAGGTATTCTGGTAACGCTTGCTGGCCGAATAGGCTGCGGCGGCCCCGAGCCCTTTGGTCCCGGCAATGGAGCTGATGTCGGCCAGATGGCCGCCTCCCTGCTGGCGGAAGTAGTGGAACGCCGCCGTCATGATGCGGGTGAATCCTTCGACATTGGTACGCGTCGTATCGATCTCCCGTCCAGGATCGAGTGCCGGATTGTTATACCCGATGCCGGCACAGTTCAGCAAAACGTCGCATCCTCCCATCTGTCCGATCAATGCCCGCATCTGGTCGGGGGCCTGCGGGTCCAACAGGTCGATCCGTCCGACCGTAACCTGTTCCGGGGTACTCTTTTGCAGCAGGGCGAGACGTTCCGTGTTGCGCCCGGCTGCTCCGACGTGCCATCCCTCCCGTATGAATGCATGGGCTGTCTCCCAGCCGATGCCCGAGGTGGCACCGATGATAAGGATTCGTTTCATAGTCGTTTCGGTATAAGGATCGAGAGAGGGATTGCGCATGAAGCCGCAATCCCTCTCCCGGTTTGTTTTTTATGAGCTTCTTTAAATATTGTCAATTTGCAGACACTCGATCCCGACCCGTTTCAACAGATCGATACCCTCCTCCGAGCGGTAGTCGTCGCTGTAAACGACCCGTTTGATTCCTGCCTGGATGATCAGTTTCGAACATTCGAGACAGGGTGCCGCCGTGATGTAGAGAGTCGATCCGTCGCAGTTGTTGGCACTCTTGGCCACCTTGGTGATGGCATTGGCCTCGGCATGCAGTACATAGGGCTTCGTACGGCCCATATCGTCTTCGCAGATATTCTCGAATCCGGAGGGAGTTCCGTTGTATCCGTCCGATATGATCATCTTGTCCTTGACGATCAGCGCTCCGACCTTGCGACGTACGCAGTAGGAGTTTTCGGCCCAGATTCTGGCCATGTGCAGATAGCGCATATCGAGTTGCCGCTGTTTCTCTTCCTGATAACCCATATCCGTTAAGCCTCTTTACCGTGACAGTTCTTGTATTTCTTGCCGCTACCGCAGGGGCAGGGATCGTTGCGGCCCACCTTCTTTTCGACGTGGATCGGCATCGGTTTCTGCTTTTCGCCCTGTCCGGCCTGTGCCGCGGCCTGCATGCGCGATGCCTGGAGCTTGTTCACGTCGACTTTGGCGCGAGCTGCCTGACGTTCGCGCTGCACCTTCTCGGCCGTATTCTCCTGAACGGGAATGTAGGCACGGTTCAACGTGCTGAGGATGTTGTTGTTTACCTTGATCAGCATCTTCGCGAACAGGTCGAACGACTCGAGTTTGTAGATCAACAGCGGGTCTTTCTGCTCGTAGGTGGCGTTCTGTACGCTTTGACGCAGGTCGTCCATGTCGCGCAGATGCTCGCGCCATGCATCGTCGATGGCCGTGAACATCACGACCTTCGAGAACACCTTGAAGATCTCGTCTCCGTCCGTATCCTTGCAACGCTGCAGATTGACCGGAATGTTGTATCCCAGGTGTCCGTCCGTAATCGGGAAGTAGATGTTGTTGTTCATCTGATCCTTCCGATCCTCATATACGCGCTCCATGACGGGACGTACCATATCCGAGATGGCTTTCATGCGGCGTGTGTAGGCTGCCTGCAGGTCTGCCACGATCAGCTCGATCAGCTCCTTCTGCTTGCTCTTCTCGTAGGTGGCGGCGTCGAACGAGGGCTGTACGGCCACTTCGCGGATCATCTCGATGCGGAAATCCTCGAAATCGATTCCCTCGTGGTTCTCCAGGAACGTCGTGGCGAAGTCGTACATGATGTTGTTCAGGTCGATCTCGATACGCTCACCGTAGAGGGCGTGGCGACGACGGGTATAGATTACCGTACGCTGCGAGTTCATTACGTCATCGTATTCGAGCAGACGCTTACGGATACCGAAGTTGTTCTCCTCGACCTTCTTCTGGGCGCGCTCGATGGCTTTGGTCATCAGACCTGCCTGAATTACCTCTCCCTCCTTGAGACCCATGCGGTCCATCATGGTTGCGATGCGGCCCGATCCGAACAGACGCATCAGGTCATCTTCGAGCGAGACGAAGAACTGCGATGATCCGGGGTCTCCCTGACGGCCGGCACGACCGCGCAACTGGTTGTCCACACGACGCGACTCGTGACGCTCTGTACCGATGATGGCCAGACCGCCTGCCTCTTTCACTTCGGGTGTCAGCTTGATATCGGTACCACGGCCGGCCATGTTGGTTGCGATGGTAACCTGTCCCGGGCGACCCGCCTCGGCAACGATCTGAGCCTCCAACTGGTGCTGCTTGGCATTCAGTACGTTGTGCTTGATGCCGCGCAGCTTCAGCATGCGGCTCAAAAGCTCCGAGATCTCGACCGAAGTGGTACCTACCAGTACCGGACGGCCTATGCCTACCAGCCGGACGATCTCTTCGATCACGGCGTTGTATTTCTCTCGTTTGGTTTTGTATACCAGATCCTGTTTGTCCTGACGGATTACCGGACGGTTGGTCGGAATGACCACGACGTCGAGTTTGTAGATGCTGTCGAACTCCGACTCCTCGGTCTTGGCCGTACCGGTCATACCGGCCAGCTTGTGGTACATACGGAAGTAGTTCTGCAGGGTGATGGTGGCGAAGGTCTGCGTGGCGGCCTCGACCTTCACGCGCTCCTTGGCCTCGATTGCCTGATGCAGACCGTCCGAATAGCGACGGCCCTCCATGATACGGCCCGTCTGCTCGTCGACGATCTTCACCTTGTTGTCGATCACCACGTACTCGACATCCTTCTCGAACATCGCGTAGGCCTTCAGTAGCTGGTTTACCGTGTGGACACGATCCGACTTGATCGCGTAGTCATTGATCAGGGCATCGCGTTTCTGCGCCTTCTCCTCGGCCGAAATATCCTCCTTCTCGATCTCGGCGACCATCGCCCCGATATCGGGCAGCACGAAGAATCCGTCTTCGTTGAAGTATTTCGAGAGCGCCTCGTGACCCTTGTCGGTCAGCTCCACCGAGTTCATCTTCTCGTCGATGACGAAGTAGAGGTCGTCGGTGATCTCCGGCATGCGCCGGTTGTTGTCCTGCATGTAGATGTTCTCGGTCTTCTGCATCAGGGCCTTGATCCCCGGCTCGGAGAGGAACTTGATCAGCGGTTTGTATTTGGGAAGACCCTTGTGGCTCCGATAGAGCTTGATGCCGCCCTCGTCGTTCTTGCCCTCGCTTTCGGTAATCAGCTTTCTCGCCTCGGCCAGCAGGTTGGTAACGAGGTTCTTCTGCAGGTTGTACAGATGCTCGATGGCGGGGCAGTACTGCTCGAAGAGCTGGTCGTCGCCTTTGGGAACGGGACCCGAGATGATGAGCGGGGTACGGGCATCGTCGATCAACACGGAGTCCACCTCGTCGACGATCGCATAGTGATGCTTGCGCTGTACGAGGTCCTTGGGCGAGGAGGCCATGTTGTCTCGCAGGTAGTCGAAACCGTATTCGTTGTTCGTACCGAAGGTGATGTCGGCCAGATAGGCCTGGCGACGCGCCTCCGAGTTGGGCTGGTGCTTGTCGATGCAGTCGACCGACAGTCCGTGGAACTGGTACATCGGGCCCATCCACTCCGAGTCTCGGCGAGCCAGATAGTCGTTCACCGTCACCATGTGGACACCTTTACCGGCCAATGCGTTCAGGAATACGGGAAGGGTTGCCACCAGGGTCTTACCCTCACCGGTAGCCATCTCGGCGATTTTACCCAGATGCAGTGCGACACCGCCGAAGAGCTGGACATCGTAGTGGATCATGTCCCACTTCACGTCGTTTCCGCCGGCCATCCAGTGTGTGGCGTAGATGGCCTTGTCTCCGTCGATGGTGACGAAATCTTTGGTGGCCGCCAGGTTGCGGTCGAAATCGTTGGCCGTTACGACGACCGTTTCATTCTGGGCGAAACGGCGGGCCGTATCTTTCATGATGGCGAATGCTTCAGGCAGCACCTCATCCAGTTTCTGCTCGATCTTTTCGTCGATTCGTTTCTCCGTCTCGTCAATATCCTTCGAGATCTTCTCCTTTTCCGCAAGAGAGGTCTCCGGAAGTTCCAACCGGGCTTTCTGCTCGGTGATATGTGCTTCATCCGCAGCGATGAAGTCGGCGATCTGGCGTTTCAGGCCGGCGCTCCGTTGGCGCAGTTCATCGTTCGAGAGTGCTTCGATCTGGGGATATACGGCCTTGATCTTGTTAAGATAAGGCTCGACGAGTTTACGGTCTTTGTCGGCCTTGGAGCCGAGGAAGAACTTGATTAGACTGGCAGCTATGTCCATATATGATTGTTTGTTTGTTATTGTTTCACAAGCGATATAAGTCTGTCAAAGATATTCATTATTTCGGAAATTACAATATAAAAACGCCCGGAATAGCGTCGTAACGCCCCGAATTTTCGCATAAGAAACACCTCCCGCGCACTTTTTTACAATCGGATGGCGGAATTTTGCAACCGATCCTTCTCGGAGGCGGTCTATTGCTTGGAGACGGTTGTGGATTTGTCGGCCTCTATGTCAGCGCGGCTGCGGCTGGTGGTTACCAGGTAGACACCGCCGAAGATGAGCAGTACGGAGCAGACCTTGGTGAGGTTGAAGGACTCCATGCCCCAGCATACGGCGACGAGTGTAGCGACGAGCGGTTGGATGTAGTTGTACATTCCGGCGACGGTCGGCCGCAGGTTTTTCTGACCGACGATGATGAGCATATAGCTCAGGAAGGTACTGCCGACAACGATGAAGACGAGTGATCCGATCTCCTTGCCGGAGAGCAGGCTCCACTCGGTTGCCGAGAGGTTGTGCCAGGTGAACGGAAGGATGCAGATCGAACCGAAGGTGAACATCCACTTCATGATCGTGATCATCGAGTAGCGGTTCACGAAGTTCTTGTAGAGAACGAAGTAGAAGGCGTAGCTCAGTTGAGCGAACAGCACCAGCAGGTCTCCCCAGATATGGTGTTCTCCGGCAGGAGTCGAGCCGCCGGGACCGCTGCTCCCGAAGCACCGGCAGCGATTCCGAGTATCTTTTTTGCGGTGATAGGTTCCTTGAGGAAAAAGGCGGCGAGGATCATTGCCCAAAGGGGCATGCTGGTGGTGATGATCGAGGCGTTTACGGGGGAGGTCAGTCCGACTCCGAGGATGAAACTGCCCTGGTTGAGTACGACACCCAACAGGGCAGCCCCGAAGAGTTTGGCCAGATCCTTTACGGGAACGTGCTCGCTCTTTTGGAAAAGCGATACGATCCAGAAGAGACACATTGCACCGACGATTCGCAGGTCTGTGATCGCCAGGGGGGAGATCACACCTCCGACAATCACGAGTTTGGCGACGGGAGACATCAATCCCCATATTGCATTGGCGCTGAACATGGCGCCATGTCCTTTCCAGCTGATCGTTTTCATGTAGTTTATTGATAGGCTTGGTTTATTCGGCCCGGATGATCTTGTCGATAACCCGACCGGCAACCGGACAATGGTCGCAACGTTTCTGTGCGCAGTATTCGAGAGCCAGTTGCAGCAATGCCTGTGTGTCGAAGGCATTTTGCGGCTCCAGCCCATACCCTCGCCAGCGGGTAATGTATTGGTTCTCTTCGGGAGGGATGCACTCCAACAGGGCGAAAGCCCGGTCGCGCAGCCCTTCGTCCTGAATGTAGGAACCGTAGGCGTATTGCAGGATGGCGACCAGATTGATGCCGAAAATATCCGATTTCATCTGCCCGACCCGTTTGGGCGGTTCTTGCCGCGTGTCGTTGCCGGACCAATAGGGAGCAGCCTCAACGCTGAAAAGATCGTAAACATCCTTGCGTGTCTGACAGGCCAGTACCTGTTCGAATACGAAGTTATGCTGGGCGAGGAACGAGGCGAGTTGGGCAATACGGAGATGCGGTGCATTGTTCGGGCGTATCTTTGTCGTTTTCCAGCGCGACAGTTCGATGGGATCGATCCCGTATTTTGACTGGAAGTAGTCGAAGTCGCTGCGCAGACGGCGGACATAGTCATCCGGCCGGAATGTGGAGAGCCATCCCGAGGTACCGAACAGCAACGCTTCGATCCGTTGCCGGGAAGGGCGTTCGCGAAGTACCATCGTGTAGGTAGCCCTTCGGGCCAGTTCCATGTAGGTTTCGCGATTGGGCAGGTCGCCGATGTAGCGGAACAGCAGGGCGTAGAAGGTCTGGTTCCAGTTTTGGCCGGAGAAGCGATAGATCTCATCGACCATTTCGCATTTACGCTTCAGCCGGTCATAAACCAACTGAGTCAGCAGGTCGGTGAGGTGTAACGGATCGAGCGAGCCCAGATAACCCCCGCACGCCAGATGCCCGGCACCGGCGCGGAGCTTGGCGAGTATTTCGGCTATCTTGTCGGCACGCTTCTCCATGAGACCTTACATCAGGTTGAGTTCGAGCCGTGCCTCTTCGGTCATCATGCTCTGGTCCCACACCGGATCGAACGTCAGGGTTACGTTTACGGCCTTGACTCCTTTTACTTTGGCTACTTGCGTGTGGACATCCTCGACCAGCATGTCGGCCATCGGGCAGTTCGGTGCGGTCAGCGTCATACGGATATTGGCGGTCCCGTCCGGTTCGTAGTCGATCTCATAGACGAGTCCGAGATCGTAGATGTTTACCGGAATCTCCGGGTCATACACATTCTTGAGTGTTGCGACGATATCTTTTTCTACTTGCAGTATCTCTTCGGGTGTCATATTTGTTCGTATTGACAAACAATTATTTGGTTGAAAAGGCAAGGGCATAGAGTCTCATCTGCTTGACCATGGCCAGCAGTCCGTTGCTTCGCGTGGGCGAAAGGTTGGCACTCAGTCCGATGGTGTCGATGAAATAGAGATCCGTATCGAGAATCTCCTGCGGGGTGCGGCCGTTCAGGACGCGGATCAGCAGGGCGATGATTCCTTTGGTGATGATGGCATCGCTGTCGGCGGTGAAGTAAACCTTTCCCTCCTCGTAGCGGGCATCGATCCATACGCGGGACTGACACCCCTGAATCAGATATTGATCGGTGCGATGCTCGGGTGCGATGGCCGGGAGCGTGTCGCTCAGACCGATCAGGTATTCGTATTTGTCGAGCCATTCGTCGAAGATCGAGAACTCTTCGATGATCTCCTCTTGTCTTGGATCTTTAACCATGACCTTTTTCGTTTAAACGTTATTTGGAAATAATCTCTTCAAGCACCATTCCTTCAGCGGCATCCGGAGCCCCGATTCCGATCAGGTAGGCCTCCGTGGGAGCTACATGAATCATATCGACTGCCCGGGCTACGTGGCGGGGTGTGACGCCCGTACCGTAGAAGATCAGCGGCACGCGTGTGTCGTATCCGTACATTGACCCGGCTGAGGAGCGTTTGGTCGGATGCTCCTCGATCCATCCCGGCATCAGGTTGATGATCACGTCGCCCGAACGCCGCGGATAGAAGCTGTTTTGCATCTTGCGGGCATATCCGCTGCCGAAATAGCTGGTGCGCATGGCCGTAGCCGAAAGGGCGTGGGAGACACCCCGGAACTGCATGGCGAAGATCGCCACTTCGTTCTGAATATCGGCCAGACTGAGCTCTTTTTCATATACCAGGTTGTGGTTCAGGTAGATGCATTTGTTCTCATACTCCAGGACCCAGTCTCCCTGTCCGTACCGGGCACTCAGGAAACTGTTGAGAATCACCTCGAACTGACGCGGATTGAGTCGATCTGCCTCTTCGCGGCCGAAGTCGTAGGAGGGGCTGGTGCCGTGTGCAGCCGTCAGAACGATCAAAACCTCCTCCGGTTTTACCTGCGAATAGACGAAGGTGAGGAATTCGGCCAGATCCCGGTCCAGCCGGTAGTACATATCTTCCGTTTCGATGGATTCAGGTCCGTAGGCCTCATTGACGGCGCGCGGTGCATCGAGGCAGATGTTGAGCATGTCGGTCGTACTTCGTTTTCCCAATTCGAGTTGGGTCATGGCCGTCTTGGCGAACTCGAAGGTCATCAGGTTCCCAGCCGGGGAGTATAGCAGGCTCTCGTAGGCCGTTTTGTAGGGAGCGATCGAGGAGATGCGCCGGATCTGGTCATTCGTCGTGCGTGAGCCTTTGCCCCGCTCCGAGCCGGTTGTCATAATGATGTCCGAGCGGCGTTTGTTGAGGTATTGCTCCTGTTTGAGCAGGGTGTGCCAGGGATCTGCCGTGTAGGATATGTAGAGTTTTTCGGCGTTGAATTTCTTAACCCAGGCTGGCAGAATCCGCATATAGTAGGTCGAGGTAGACCAGTTGCAGGTGATCGGATCCATCCAGAAGGTCCATCCTTCGCGGCCCCCCATGACAATGGCCGAATAGGGATCCAGTGCTAGTGTTACCACGCGGCTTTCGGGCGATTGCCGGAGCAGGCTTTCCCCGAGGGTGGGGGCGATCAGGTTGCGGGGGGAGTAGGCCCCGTTTCCGTTCTGGTACTCTGCATCACGGACTTTCCGGTCTTCGATCAGACCGACGGCTTCGTTGGTGATGTAATCCCGCCACCGGGTTGCGATTACGCCGTGTGTCGAGGGCATGGATCCGGTCGTAAGGGTGGCCAGTGAGACGGGGGCGACGGTTTGCTGGTAGTCGTATGAGGCTCCGGTAAAGTCTGCGCCTCCTTTTTTCAGGCGCAGGAACCCCTCTTCGGTGAATTGTCCCTGATAACGGTCGATATCGTCGGCCTGCATGGTCCCGACCACGAGGTTGATGACTAAGCGAGGCGGTTTTGCAGCAGTAGATACAATGCCAGCCATCAGAAGGAACAACGAGAGAAGGATTTTTTTCTTTGCCATGAGTGTCTATGAATTCCGCGTATTGAACGGCAAATTTATAAATTTATTTTCTACTAATGGAACGGCTTGCGAGAGAAATCGTCCCGACTGGAATTTTCTGATCCCGACCGGGATTCCCTTACTCCAAATATTGTTCGAACAGCCGTTTTTCTGCCGTGAAGTCGACTTCATGCAGGCGTCCGATTGTTTCGAGCTGCTGCCGGCAGAACGTTTGGAACTCCTCGCTTTCGGGGTGGAGGGGACGGTGCCGTGCGGCCGATGTGACAGCTGTGACAGCGGGCAGCAGTTGACGTGCACGATCGCTCAGCAGGGCCTTCGAGAAGAGTTCCCACGTATATTCGATCGCCTGCGATGAGGGGTGTACCAGATCATCGGCATAGAAGCGGTAGTCGCGCAGATCATCCATGAGTACCTCATAAGCCGGGAAATAGGCTGCATTGCCGTGCCGTTGGCAGAGCTCCTCGATCGCTAATCGGAGCGTGGCTTTGCTCAGCGAGTTCTCCTGTAGACCGTCTCCCAGATGGCGAACCGGACTGACCGTGAAGAGGACCTGCTTGTCCCGAAGAACGCCATCCAGCAGGGTGTCGAAGTGCTCTGCGATCTCCGCCACCGAGAGCCTTCGCCGGAGGAAAAGTTCGGCCGGCTGCTTGTGGCAGTTGGCAACGACGCATCCCGTCTCTTTCAACTCATAGACCCAGGCCGTGCCGAACGTCAGGAGGACCCGATCCGATTCACGCAGGGCGTTGGCCCCGGTTTGGAGTCCGAGATTCATGCGTGCCAGAGCCATTTCCGGCGAGATGTCCGCGAACGATCCGTGAAAGTCGTAGTGGAACCATAGTCCGCGTTGCATGAGCAGCTCTTCCGAAGACAAGGTCCGCCTCTCAGCATAGGAGTCGATGGCCGAGGCGATCGAGAGCGGGTTGAAAAGGATACCCGTCGGGTTGCTCGTGATTCGGAATTTCGCTCCGGCGAGCTTCCCTGCGATGTGTTCGGCGAAACAGGACCCCATCGCCAGGATCCGGTTTTCGTATCCGATCTTTTTCTCGAAGGGAGAGATCTGTATTTCGGTGTGGAATTTCATGCCGTAAAGATAGTTCGAAAAGAGAAGTCTCGGAAACTTTCCTGTCGGCTGTTTACGCCGGGAACGATTATTTTTTATCTTTGCACAGAACGAATCTCCCCGTGTCGGGTGCGGGGGAGGCAAATTGGATGTTTCGTTCGCACGCTGTTTTATCGCATTTTGTTCGGTGCTGAGGCTGTTTGCAACATGGTGTCGCAACCGTTGTCCTTCGCCCGGATTTACCCTTTTACCCTCTCAGTTATGATTCGCAAAGCCAATTGTAAGATCAACCTCGGACTCGACGTATTGCGTCGCCGGGAAGACGGGTATCACGACATCGAAACCGTGATGTACCCGGTACATGAGTTATATGATGTCATAGAGGTGGAACGCTCGTCGGAGGACCACTTCAGCCCGCGGGGCCTGGCCATCGACTGCCCGGATGATCAGAATCTTTGCCTGCGGGCGATCCGCCTGATGCAGGAGCGATACGGCACCGGTTCCGTATCGGTCGTCCTCGACAAACGCATTCCGTTCGGGGCCGGATTGGGCGGCGGTTCGTCCGATGCGACGGCCGTAATCATGGCGCTGGCCGACCTGTTTGAACTTCGCCTGTCGGAAGAGGAACTGATCGATTGCGCGGCAACGCTTGGTAGCGATACGGCCTTCTTCGTGCGCAATACGCCGCAGATGTGTACGGGACGAGGCAATGAGATCTCTCCCGTTGAGGTCGATCTGCGCGGATGGTGGATCGCCATCCTCAAACCGGCCTGTGGTGTCTCGACGGCCGAGGCCTATGCCGGCATAACCCCTTCCGTTCCTGCGGAGCCGCTCGCCGTTCGGATTCAGCAACCGGTAACCGAGTGGCAGAAGTCGCTGCATAATGCCTTCGAACCCCATATCTGTGCCATGCATCCCGAAATCGCCGAGGCAAAACGCAAACTGCTCGATTATGGGGCTGTTTATGCTGCCATGTCGGGATCCGGTTCAGCCGTATTCGGTATTTTCGAGGAGGCACAAATAGAAAAGGTGCAAAGCGAACACCTTACACCTTTCATTTTCCCGTTGTAACCGTCCGGATTACTTCGTTGCGCTGCCAACCGGGATCTTCTCGACGCGACGCTCGTGACGGCCGCCTTCGAATTCGGTGGCAAAGAACTCCTCGATGAACTCGATGGCCTGGTCGTTCGAGATGAAACGAGCCGGAAGGACGATGACGTTGGCGTTGTTGTGCTGGCGGATCAGATGGGCGATCTCCTTGTCCCATACCAGTCCGGCACGGATGCCCTGATGCTTGTTGAGGGTCATGGCCATACCTTCGCCCGAACCGCACAGACCGATTCCCCGCTCCAGTTCACCCGCCTCGATGGCGTTTGCCAGCGGGTGGGCGAAATCGGGGTAGTCGACGCTCTGCTCCGAATCCGTACCGAAGTCGATCACCTCCCAACCTTTTGCGTCGAGGTAACCGACCAGAAACTCTTTCATGTCATAACCAGCGTGGTCGCTGGCAATGCCGATCTTCTTTTTCATATGCTTGTGTGTTAAAAGTTCGTGTTCGTCGCACCAAAATTATAAAAATCGCGGCTCATTGCCGCCTTTTCTGGAAAAGTATTAGCTTTGCGGCGTGAAAATTATCGGTATTGCACTGGGAACTGTCGCGCTTGCGCTTGGTATCATCGGCATTTTCGTGCCGTTGCTCCCCACTACGCCCTTTCTTTTGCTCGCCGCCGCACTCTATCTGCGTTGCTCTCCCGCACTCTATGAGTGGCTCCTGAATCAGAAACATCTGGGACCCTATATCCGTAATTTCCGCGAAAACCGGGCCATTCCGCTTCGGGCCAAAGTAGTCTCCGTTTCGTTAATTTGGCTTACGATCAGCTATTGCATTGTTTGTGTGGTCGATCGGTGGTGGGCGCAGCTCCTTCTCTTTTTGCTGGCTGTCGGTCTGACCTGGCACATCCTCTCTTTTGCCACCCTGAAGAAGAATATTTAAGCCTGCTTTTGCCGCTGCGAACTGAGTACGACCATCGTCACGGCTGCAATGACAAGTGCAACACCGGCCATGCTTGTCAGGCCGAACCGCTCTCCGAATACCGTAGCTCCGATGATGACAGCCGTCAGCGGTTCCAAGGCCCCGAATATCGAGGTCAAGGTCGGTCCGATATATTTGATGGCCTGTACCAGGGTGATATTCGAGATGGCCGTTGCCGGGAGTGCCAATCCCAGAATGACAAGCCATTGCACGCCGTCCGTAACGATCCGTACACCGCCCGTAAGCAAACCTCCGCAGAGAAACATCATGGCTCCGATCGCCGTAACGTAGAAGGTCAGCGTTGCCGATTCGATCTGGGCTGCATGGCTCTTGCGTACCCCGATGATGTAGCCGCCGTATGCGAATACGGAGAAGGAGGCTGCGATTGCCCCGATCTGCGGGTCTCCGCCCGGCCGCCCGATCCCCCCGCTTGAAAGCAGGGCGACACCTGCCAGTGAAATGGCGATTGCCAGAACGACGCGCCATGAGAGTCGTTCCCGGAAAAAGAGAGCCATTGCGGCGGCGACGGCCAGCGGATACATGAAATGGATGATCGAGGCCACGCCGCTCGATATGTTCTGGTAGGCGATGACCAGGCTCAGCGAGGTGGCAGCCCGTGCGATGCTCAGCAGGAAGACCGTCTGAAACTCCTGCCGGGAGATCCGGAACCTGCATCCGTAGCTGAGTCCGAAGATGAGCAGAGCGGCGGCAGCCACACCCCAGCGGTAGGTCAGTACCTCGAACGAGGAGAATCCGTATGACAGCAGGAGAATCGAGAAGAGGGGGGCCAATCCGAATGTCGAGGAGGAGAGAGCCGCATAGGTAATACCTCGTAAATTTTTCATTGACGGTCGTTTGTGCGTCGGTTGTATAAGAAAACCCCTCTTCTTGTCGGAGAGGGGCCCATTCGTTATGCCAGGAATCGTTTGGCGACGCTTATCAGAAATCCGAGCAGCAGGGCATTCAACAACAGCACGGGAATCGTCTTACGCTCTTTCCCGGCGAGGATGAATAATAGCGGCAAAGTCATCATGATCGTCGTCCCCATACCGTCGCCCCACCAGGGCAGATAGGGCAGGTTGCCGTAGAAGACGATGACCGCGGCAAAAAAGTAGAGCAGGAAGACCGCGATGCAGGCACGCGTGGATCCCCGTTGTGCCAACATCGGAATGAGTGCCAATACGCCGACTACGACGCCCGAGACCAGAGCCAGGGTAATGTAATCCATCGTTCCGGACTATTTGGCGGCCCGCTTGCGGTCCGTTTCGTTCAGAAGGATCTTGCGCAGACGCATCGCGTGCGGCGTAACCTCCACGTATTCGTCCTCCTTGATGTATTCGAGCGCCTCTTCGAGCGAGAAGATTTTGGGCGGTACGATCACCGCCTTGTCGTCGGAACCCGATGCACGCATGTTGGTCAGCTGTTTTGCTTTGGTCACGTTGACCGTAATATCGTTCTGTCGGGTGTGCTCGCCGATAACCTCTCCTTCATAGACCTGATCGCCGGGGGCGATGAAGAAACGTCCGCGATCCTGCAACTTGTCGATCGAGTAGGCGTATGCCTGTCCCGTTTCGCTGGCAATGATCGATCCGTTCGTTCGCATCTCGATATCGCCTGCCCAGGGTTCGAATCCTTTCAGACGGTGGGTCATGATCGCCTCACCGGCCGTGGCCGTAAGCATATTGGAACGCAACCCGATGATACCGCGCGAGGGGATCGAGAATTCGAGTCGGGTGCGGCCGTTATCCGATTCCATGTTGGTCAGTACACCCTTGCGTTTGGTCGTCATTTCGATGACCGTACCGGAGTGTTCGTCCGGGCAGTCGACCGTAAGCTCCTCGACCGGCTCGCACTTCTGGCCGTCGATCTCCTTGATGATGACTTTGGGCTGTCCGACCTGCAACTCATAGCCTTCGCGGCGCATTGTCTCGATCAGCACCGAGAGGTGCAGCACGCCTCGTCCGTAGACGATGAAGCTGTCGGCATTCTGTCCCGGCTCGACCCGCAGGGCGAGGTTCTTCTCCAACTCACGATCCAGACGCTCCTTGATGTGGCGCGAGGTGACATATTTACCGTCCTTTCCGAAGAAAGGCGAGTTGTTGATCGTAAAGAGCATCGACATGGTCGGCTCGTCGATGGCGATCGGGGGCAGCGGCTCCGGATTTTCGTAGTCGCAGATCGTATCGCCGATCTCGAATCCTTCGATGCCGGTGATGGCGCAGATTTCGCCGCAGGGGACCGTTTCGACCTTCTTCTTGCCGAGTCCCTCGAAGATCATCAACTCCTTGATGCGGCACTTTTGCTGGGTCTTGCCGTCCCGTTTGGCCAGTGTGACGTTCTGTCCGGCACGGAGCTCACCGCGCGTCAGCTTTCCGACGGCGATACGGCCGATGTAGGAGGAGTATTCGAGCGAGGTGATCAGCAGCTGAGGGGTACCCTCGACCACTTTCGGCTCGGGAATCTCGTCGATGATGGTGTCCAGCAGCGGAGCGATCGAGTTGGTTGGCTCGTTCCAGACGTGCGACATCCACCCCTGCTTGGCCGATCCGTAGATGGTCTTGTAGTCGAGTTGCTCTTCCGTCGCGCCGAGAGAGAACATCAGGTCGAATACCTGCTCGTTGACCACTTCGGGACGGCAGTTGGGCTTGTCCACCTTGTTGATCACCACGATGGGTTTCTTTCCGAGCGAGAGGGCTTTCTGCAGCACGAAACGCGTTTGGGGCATCGTTCCCTCGAAGGCGTCGACCAGCAGCAGTACGCCGTCGCACATGTTGAGCACACGCTCCACTTCGCCTCCGAAGTCGGCGTGTCCCGGGGTGTCTATGATGTTGATTTTGTAGTCCTTGTAGATGACAGATACGTTCTTCGAGAGAATCGTGATGCCGCGTTCGCGCTCCAGTTCGTTGTTGTCGAGGATCAGCTCGCCGCTGGTCTTGGCATTGTCGCGAAGCACGTGGCTTTGCATGATCATCTTGTCGACCAGGGTCGTTTTGCCGTGGTCTACGTGAGCAATGATGGCGATATTGCGGAGTTTCTGCATATAAGGAATTTTAGGCTACAAATGTAATGAAAATGAGGGTATAGTGTGATAAACAGGATCGTTTTTTATCAAAAAGCCCTTAATTTTCCAAAATGGAGGTGTAATTTCGCGAGGAATGTATTTTGAATAGTGAGGTCGGTTTGTTTTCATTTTCGGACATAGTAAGGTAATCTTTTTTATTTCGAGTTTTTTAGAAATTTAGAGACAAAAAAATACCGAATGCGAATAAAGCATTCGGTATTTTTTTTGCTGTTATATTGGTTTATTTGTACACGACTTCTGTCGTTTCGGGTTTTTCGAAAGCTCGTAAAAGTTGCTCCTGTCCTTCGCTCATATAGATAGTCTTGAGTGTTTCCATTGGGTTACAGAAAAAGCCCCGAAGTTCCGGATTGTTACTTATGTCTATCGTTTCGAGCTGGTTTTCATAACATGTGAGCGCATACAGGTTCGGAAGATTTGACAAATCCAAA
>MHCFR05601__coassemble_1205_pt1 | contig 18681 bp, 17 predicted proteins | sample MHCFR05601__metabat2_high_PE_060 | metagenome-assembled genome bin MHCFR05601
GGCAAAGGACATATAATTGACGGGCATCTTTTTATCACCGATCCTATGGGGGGTGATAAATTACGTGTGGGAGACGAAATTTTAGTGACGGATGGTCGATCTGTTTCGGAGATGATTGAACTTGTGCGAAAATACGTTGCTCAGTCAAATGAGAATACCTTGTTGCGGGATGCTGCACGGTACTCTTTGCAGGGAAAGGGTGATTCTCTTCGCATCGAGTATATCCGCGATGGAGAGAGGCGTCAGGTAACATTGCCTACTTGGGATAATTACCGTGATTACAATGCACGGATTCCGGTCAAGGAACCATTTCGTATGCTTGAGGACAGTATTGCTTACCTTTATTACGCCTCCCTTACTTCGGAAATAGCCCCGCATTTATTCGAGCAAATCAAGGGGACAAAAGCACTTATTGTCGATCTGCGTTGTTATCCGGGAGACTTTTTTGTTCTCGATAAATTTTTTGCAAATTATTTCATGGAGAGACCCTGTGTCCCAGTAAAATTGTATGTCCCCTATTGGTGGTCTCCTGGTATATTTTTTTATGAACCCTCTCAGTCCTTTGGTCGGTCAGAACAAAAAGAAGAATCCCTGTGTTATGTCGAGAATTCAGATGCTTACAAAGGTAAAGTCTTTATTTTAGTGAATGAGTCGACACAGAGTGCTGCTGAATTCGTGACCATGCACCTGCAATCCATCCCCGGGGCGATTACGGTTGGGGCGCAAACGGCAGGAGCTGATGGCGATATAGTGAAGGTAATGATGCCGGGAGATCTAAGTTTCTATTTTTCGAGCATCAAGGTGCTCTATCCCGACGGAACGGATACGCAGCGTGTCGGCGTAAGAATCGATTATGAGGTGAAGCCCACGATTGAAGGTGTGAAAAACGGCCGGGATGAAGTGCTGGAATATGCTCTGTCGTTGGTCGATTAAGTGAAAGTTTGGTAGCAAACAAAAGGCGTTGGATGATCAATCCAACGCCTTTTGTTTACTAGGATCTTATCTTGTCTACAAATGGATGGCTGCACCCAATGCAGCCTCCGATGCCTCCATGATACCCTCGTGCATGGTCGGGTGCGAGTGGATCGTGTGGGCGATCTGCTCGGCCGTTGCTCCGAGAGTCTTGGCCAGCGTAGGCTCACCGAGCATCTCGGTTACGTTCAGACCGACCATGTGGGCACCCAGCAATTTGTCGTTCATGTCGAAGATCAGTTTGACGAAACCATCGCGGTCGCCGGCTGCCGTTGCCTTGCCCGATGCGGTGAAGGGGAAGCGGCCGACTTTGTATTCGATCCCCTGAGCCTTGACCTGCTGCTCGGTCATGCCGACCGATGCAACCTCCGGCGAGGTGAATACGCACGAAGGAATGGTCGAGTAATCTACCGGTGCGGTGTGTACGCCGCAGATGTTATTCACGCAGCAGATACCCTCGGCCGATGCCACGTGAGCCAGAGCCGGACCGGGAACGATGTCGCCGATGGCATAGATGCCCGGCACGTTGGTACGGTACTGCTCATCGACGATGATCTTGTCGCGCTCGACTTTGATCCCGAGCTCTTCGAGACCGATGCCTTCGATGTTCGACTTGATGCCGACAGCCGACAGCACGATATCTGCCGTCAGAGTTTCGGCACCCTTCTTGCCCTCGATCTCCACGTCGCATTTACCCTCGGCATTCACCTTGACCGACTTGACCGTGGTCGAGGTGAGAACCGTTGCACGCAGTTTGCGGAAGGAGCGCTCCATGGTCTTCGATACCTCCTCATCCTCAAGCGGCATGATCTGGGGCAAGTACTCGATGATGGTAACCCTTACGCCCATTGCGGCATAGAAGTAGGCAAACTCGCTGCCGATAGCACCTGAACCCACGACGATCATCGTCTCGGGAAGTTTGCGCAGTACGAGAGCCTGTTTCGACGAGATAACGTGCTCGCCGTCGATCGGCATGAAGGGCATCTCGCGCGGACGTGCTCCGGTAGCCAGAATGATGTGGTCGGCTTCGTACTCGGTGCCTTCCACCTCCACACGGCCGGCTGCCTTGATTTTGCCGAATCCCTGAATCATCTCGATGTTGTTCTTCTTGAGCAGGAACTGTACGCCTTTGTTCATCGTCTCGGCTACACCGCGCGAACGATCGACAACCTTCTCGATGTTGGGACGAACCTCGCCTGTCAGTTCGATACCGTAGTGCTCGGATGACTTGCAGTAGTTATATACCTGTGCGCTTTTCAACAGTGCTTTGGTGGGAATGCAACCCCAGTTGAGGCAGACGCCTCCGGCCTCGGCTCGCTCTACGATAGCTACTTTCTTGCCGAGTTGGGCCGCACGAATGGCAGCTACATAGCCGCCCGGGCCGCTGCCGATAACAATAATGTCGTATTTCATCTTTTTATTATTGGTTTTTAATGACTTTCACTACGTCTCCATGGTCGGCAGCCACCGCACGCTTCCATTTCTCGCTGTATCCGGGGAACTGGATGTTATCGGGAATCTCACAACCGTTACCGTTATCGACAAAATGTGCCGCCGTGGGGTTCTCGAGGTAGTCGAGGACGTCGCCGTGCTCACTCTTCAGGTTGCCGTCGATATATTTCAGGAGTAGATACTGGTCAAGGAGCTGCCAGCGGTTGAAAAGCTCCTGAGCCATCTCGACCGAATAGCGGGTCAGCTCTTTCTGACGTTTCTTCTGAGAGTCGTTTACGACCGCTTCGTCGATCTGTTTAACCTCCTCCAAGCGGGCATTCTCCCACTCGTCAACTACCTTGCGGATGTCGGCGCTGATCATGTCGTAGCGCAGGTAGGCGAAGTTTGTAACGCGGTTGAAGAGCCAGAAGGCCGAGTTGGGCGAATAGCTGAGCATCGAGCCAGTCTCCTCGCTCAAACATTCGGGAACCTCGGTGATCGAGCAGTAGATCGGGGTGAGGCAGGAGGTTGCGGCATCATCCACACCGAACCACAGAATACCCATGTCGTCCGGCAACCAGGGACGGGCCTGTGCCGTGAACCAGAATCCGGTCTGCTGGGTAGCCGTCGCGCGTTCGTTCAGGTAGCTCTCGCCGTCCACCTCGAACTCCATCGGGCGCCAGCGGTACGGCAGTGCATGGCCTCCGGCGCCGATATCGGTGGTCATATCCATCGGGGTGCCTTCATAGTGGCTGCGCATGGTGTTGAAGAGCGTCTTCGGATCGACCTTGGTGCGGGGTTTAACCCAGAGCGGAAGGCGATTCTCCATGTTGTATCCCATGGCGTAGTCGGTATATTGTTCCATTCCGTCGGCTACGGTGCGGAAGAAGTCCCATACGCGGGCATCGCAGCCGCGTACCGTACCGAAATCGGCCGGAGCATAGGCATCGCAGAAGCTGAACTCTTCGTCCGGTCCATCGAAATAGCCCATCTCGCGGGCGAAGCTGATCACATCGGGAGCATAGAGGCAGTTCTCGGGATCATCGAGCGGGAAGGTGGTGATGCGGGCCTGATTGGCGTGTCCCGAAACATAGCCGTCGGGGATGCGTCGTGCCACCCATACGATTCCCTTGCGGGTGTTGTTGCCGTCGGCATCCAGCTCGCAGCCCTTGCCGATCAGCTCCATGATCCAGGCCTCCTCTCGGTCTGCAATCGAGAAGGATTCACCGCTGGAGGCGTATCCGTAGGTGTTGGCCAGCTCGGCGATCGTCTCAATGGCCTCACGAGCCGTCTTGGCACGCTGTAGGGTAATGTAGATCAGCGAGCCGTAGTCGATGCGGCCGGTCGAATCGGCCAGTTCGGGACGGCCTCCGTAGGTTGTCTCGGCGATGATGAGCGAATGCTCGTTCATGTTGCCGACGGTCGAATAAGTACGGGCTACCTGAGGAATATCGCCCAAGTATCGTCCCGAGTCCCAGTCGTATACAGCGAGCATCGACCCGGGCTTGAATTTCCCGCCATAGCTTTTGTAGAGGGCACCGTAGAGTTGGTGCGAGTCGGCGGCATAGGTCACCATGACCGAGCCGTCGGTCGAGGCACCGCGCGTTACGATGTAGTTGGTGCAGGCGTCTGTCGCCTTGAATGTCAGGCAGCAAATAGCTGCTACAAACAGGGTTCGGAGTGTCTTTTTCATGAGGATTTTTTTGGATTTCGACAAAGATACGAAAACCGCCGTAAAAACACCGATCCGAAGCCGTTTTTTTATACCCTACGTGTTGGCCTCGCTCTTTGCGATACGAAAAGTCTCTTTCTGTTCGTTACAAGGGCGCACTCCCCCTGCCGTTGGATTTGGATTTTTTACCGGCAGTTTTTACCTTTGTTGATCAATTCGGAAAAAAGAAGAATCCGTTAAACTGTTCATGTTATGTCGATAGCCAGTCAGTTAGCACAGGTGAAGGCGACCCTTCCGGCCGGGGTCGAGTTGATCGCCGTTTCGAAAACACATCCGTCCGAGGTCGTGATGGAGGCCTATGAGGCCGGTCAGCGGGTATTCGGGGAGAACCGCCCCCAGGAGATGGCTCAGAAATATGAGCAACTGCCCAAGGATATCGAGTGGCATTTGATCGGTCACCTACAGACCAACAAGGTGAAGATGGTCGTTCCGTTCGTGAAGATGATCCATTCGGTGGACAGTCCTCGTTTGGTCGAGGCCATTCAGAAGGGGGCCGAGGCGGTCGGACGCACGATCGATATTCTGCTCGAGATCCACGTTGCCGACGAAGAGTCGAAAACGGGTTGGGAGTGGGCCGAACTGCTGGAGTATGTCCGTAGCGGAGCCTTTGCCCGGATGCCGAACCTGCGGGTACGTGGCGTTATGGGCGTTGCCACCAATACGGAGGACGAGGAGACGGTACGCGGTGATTTTGCCCGGTTGCACCAGTATAAGGAGGAGTTGGCCTCCAGTTTCGGTCCGGAGTTCGATACCCTCTCGATGGGAATGTCGCACGACTATTCGCTTGCCATCGAATACGGAGCCACGATGGTTCGGATCGGTTCGCTCATCTTCGGGGCACGCGACTATTCGAAAAAGTAGTAAAGTCTGAAAATAAAAAGAGACCGGTTGTTATTAAACAGCCGGTCTCTTTTTTATACAGGTGCTACCCTATTTTACCCGTAGCGTACGTCCGATTCGCAGAATGGTTGTCGATTTGATCCCGTTCAACGAGCAGATTTTCGAGACGGTCGTTCCGTATCGACGGGCGATGGCTCCCAACGTATCGCCGGACTTGATCTTGTGGTAAACCGGATTGACTTGTGGCTTTGGCTGGTCGATCTCGTTTTCCTGTTCGAAATCCTGTGCAGCATTTGAATGGATGTCGAAGAACGATTTTTTGAGCAGGAAGGTTTGACGGCGCAACACGCCCGTTTCGAAGTCGATCAATCGCTCCGGATCGAACGTCTGCCCGAAATAGCGGGTCTCGAAGTGCAGGTGGGGTCCGCTGCTGCGGCCGGTCGACCCGCCCAGACCGATCACCTGTCCGGCCTCTACCCAGTCCCCGGATTGAACGAAGCGTTCGGAGAGGTGTCCGTAGAAGGTCTCCAGACCGTTGTCGTGACGGATGATGATCAGGTTGCCGTATCCTCCCCGGTTGTATTCCGAGATACGTACCCGCCCGTTGAAGGTCGAATAGACGGGATCTCCCGTTTTCAGCGGAATGTCTACCCCCTGATGCTGTCTCCATCTCCGCACGCCGTATGGCGAACGTACCTTGCCTTTTTGGGGATAATGGTAGGAGCGAAGTGAGTCCACCAGGTCGATGGCAATTGAAGAAGGCAATTCCGACAGAGAGACGTTGTTGTACGGGAAGAGGTTTTTTGTATCCCAATAATTCACATACACGGAACTGTCCTTTATAAACTCCTTGTCACGGATGTACTTCCACGAGTTGTCGTTATAGATGACCACTTTGACCGCATCGTTGATGGTCGACAGCGTATCGAGCGGAATCACACCTTCGGTCGTGTGGATTGGCTCCACCGGTTCGAAGGCCATTTGGCTGAGAATGCCTTGCGGGCGTGGACGGGCTGCAATGGTGAGTGAGTCCACTTGTCGCTGCAACTGGGCGATTTTCGCCTTCAACTGGGTGGGGTCCTGTGCCGAGACCCCCGTTGCACACAAGAGTAACAGGGCGATGAGGTATTTTGATTTCATTTCGATCGCTTTTTCTTTTTTTTTCGTTTGGAATAACGGAACGTGGAGTGTTTTATTTTGTACGGCGTGCCGAGTCTTGTCTTCAGGCAGAACCCCGGTCGGCCGGATTTTTACAATTTATTTGATTGTAGAGATGGTTCGGATAGTAGTTGTTCGGCGGCTTCGAGAGCCGTGTAAAACTCTTCGCCGAATCGCCGGATAATAGGCTCCTTCAGCGCCTTGTAGACGGGCATTCCGATTTTGCGACCGAGCCTTCGGGCCGGTTCACAGACACTCCACCGATGGTAGTTGAGACCAACCGTCCCGTTCGAGAAGTTGATCAGACGGATCGGATAGAGGTGGCATGAGACAGGCTTGCGGAACGGGGTTTTCCCGTCGCGCCACGCCTTTTCGATGGCACACATCGTTACGCCGCCCTCTCGACAGGCGTAGGCACACTCGGCATCATTGACCAGCGGGGTCGTGTAGTCTCCATCCACATCGACCACCATGAACCCTTGCGCCTCGACGGCCTCGATCCCCTCCTGCGTCATATAGGGCTTGTAGCGGGGATACTCCTCTTCGAGGATGTCCACCTCCTCGATTTCGAGCGGAGCTCCGGCATTCCCTTCGACGCAGCAGATGCCCTTGCATTGCGTCAGATCGCAGGCGAAACACTCCCGGAGCAGTTCCGTGCTGACGATCTTACCGTCGATTTCGATCATACGTATCTTCGATTATGCGGTCATACACCTTGCCCAGGGTCAAGCCAGCCTCGCGGATCTGTTTGGGCACGATACTTCCGCCGCTCATGCCGGGGATCGAGTTCAACTCGATCATGTAGGGCGTGCCGTCGGGGGTGACGATGAAGTCCACGCGTACGATACCCTGACAGCGGCAGGCCTTGTAGGCGATCGAGGTCAGACGGTTGAGCTCCGCCTTGACCTGCGGGGTAAGGTCGGCCGGGGTGATCTCGTCCGAACATCCGGCCGTGTATTTGGCCTCGTAGTCGAAGAACTCCTTTTTGGGAACGATCTCCGTGATCGGCAGGATGGTCTCCTCTCCCTTCGCGACGAAGATGCCGCAGCCCATTTCGCGTCCTGCGATGAACTCCTCGATCAGAATTTCGTCGCTCTCCTTGAATGCTTCAGCTGCGGCCTGAAGAATATCCTCTTCACGCTTTACTTTCGTTACACCGAAAGAACTTCCACTGGCATTGGGTTTTACGAATACCGGTAATCCCAACTCCCGTACAATCTCCGCCGGACGGATCTCATCCTTACGGGTTAGGAACAACCCGCGGGCCATCGGAACGCCGAAAGCCTCCATCGTGCGTTTGGTGGTGATCTTGTCGAAGGTGATGACCGATGAGGTCATCGAACACGACGAGTACGGGATATCCATCATGTCGAGGTAGCCCTGCAGGCGACCGTTCTCGCCCGGAGTGCCGTGGATGAGGATCAGTGCGTAGTCGAAAACCTTGTGTACGCCGTCGATCGTAATCGAGAAGTCGTTTTTGTCCACTTGCCATTGACGGCCGTCAGGGGTCGTATGGTGCCAGTCGCGGTGATGCAGGTCGATCATCGTGACGTCATATTTTTCGGGGTCCAGCACTGAAGCGATCTGGGCCGCGCTCTGCAGGGCGATTTCCCGTTCCGAGGAGTCGCCGCCAGCCAAAAGAGCGATGTTGAGACGTTTCATATCAGGGGTTGTATAAATCGGTATGACGGAAGGAGAGGATCTCGTAAACCATCTCCACGAACTGTTTGGCCTGTTCGTTCGAAGGGTCAATCTGCAGCGCTTTGTTGAAGTCGTTGATGGCCTTACCCCACTCGTTGCGGCGGTAGTACCATTGGCCGCGCTCGATGTAGAGTTGCGGATCGTCGGGCGTAGCCTCGATACGCGAGGTCAGCTGCGCGATGTAACGGACCGGATCCCAGAGGCGCTTCTCCCGGATGTACTGCATGACCCCTTCGGGGAGCATATTGGTTACATCCTCGCCCCGTTCGAGCCGCTGACGGATGTCGCTCGACGCGTATTGGTGACGCGGTGCGTCAGCCAGGAAGGTGATTTGACCGCCTCCCAGGTCGGGAAGCGTACCCTTGCCGTAGCGGGGATAGACGAAGATCGGATAGTTGTCCAGAATCTCGCGATACTCCCGCCACTGGGGCAACTGCTCGATCAGATCATCGCCCATCAGAATCGAGAAACTCATCTCATGACCGTGGTTTTCGGTCAGGTGACGCAGCGTGTTGATCGTGTATGAGGGCTTGTCGAGCAGGAATTCGACGACCGAGGGTTTGATACGGTCGGCGTGCTTCGAGGCTGCGCAAGCGATCTCCGCCATCGAAAAACGATCCAGCTCGGGAGCCTGCAGTTCGGCAGGTTTGAGCGGGTTCTGCGGCGATACGATCAGCACCGCTTCATCGCAGAGACCCTTCTCGATGGCGTACTCCGCAACGGCGATGTGTCCCTTGTGAATCGGATTGAACGATCCGAAGTATAGCATTACCTTTTTCAATGTCAATAATTTTTAACGTGTTACTTTTTTAAAAAATCCGAGATGATCTCGGTCGTTTCCCGGATGGCCTCTTCGAGGTCATCGTTTACGACAACGTGGTCGAATTCGGGCGCTTTGGCCAATTCGAAATCCGCTTTGGCGACGCGTTGTTCGATCTTCTCGGGAGAGTCCGTGCCGCGTCCGATGAGCCGTTCGCGCAGCGCTTCGATCGAGGGGGGCATGATAAAGATGGCGCAGGCCTGCTCCCCGAAGATACGTTTGAGGTTCAGACCACCCATCACATCAACATCGAAGATGATGACGTTTCCCTTGTTCCAGATTCGTTCGACTTCGCTGCGGAGTGTCCCGTAATACATATCGGTGTAAACCTCCTCCCACTCGACAAAACGGTCCTGGGCAATCGCTTCCCGGAATTCATCGGCCGAGAGGAAAAAATAGTCTACGCCGTTCTTCTCGCTGCCGCGAGGCGCACGACTGGTGGCCGATATCGAGAATTCGAACTGCGGAAATTTCTTGAGCAGCTCTTTGACAATTGTCGTTTTGCCCGAACCGCTCGGAGCGGAGAATATAACCAGTTTTCCCATCGTTTCGCGGTTATAGAATGTTGAGTACCTGTTCCTTGATCTTTTCCAGCTCGTCCTTCATCTTCACGACCAGAATCTGGATGTTGGTCTCGTTGGCCTTCGATCCCATTGTGTTGATTTCACGACCCATCTCCTGGGCGATGAATCCCAACTTGCGGCCGACGTTCTCTTCCGAGGCGGCTACCTCGCGGAAGTATTTGCAGTGGTTCGTCAGACGGACCTTCTCTTCGGTGATGTCGAGTTTCTCGAGGTAGAAGATCATCTCCTGTTCGAGGCGGTTGCTGTCGAAATCGACCTGCAACTGGGCCAGATTTTCCCGGATCCGCTCCTTGATGGTCTCGGTACGGGCCTTTTCGAATGGAATGACCTCCTGCTTGTACCCTTCGATCTTATCGACCCGCTTCAGCAGGTCGGCGATCAGGATGGCCCCCTCCTGCAGACGGAACTCGTCGAGGTGAGTCAGCGCCTGCTCGACAGCCCCGATGACGGCCGTATGCTCCTCTTCGCTGATGGTCTCCTCCTGGGTGGATACGACATCCGGCAGGCGCATGATGCATTGCAACAGCGCATTGTCGATCTCGTCGTTGCCGCCGGCGTTCATGCCGTGTCGCAGGCAAAGATCCCGCAGTTGCTCATAGTAGAGGTGGAAGAGCTCCTCGTTGATACGGGCATCGGCCCGCTGTGCGGTGGTCTCGACCGAGATGAAGAGGTCGGCCTTGCCTCGCTGGAGCATCTTGCCGGCCAGGGTGCGGATCTCGAACTCGAAGGGACGATAGATGGTCGGCAGTTTTACCGAAAGGTCCAACTGCTTGGAGTTGAGCGTGCGAACCTCGACCGTAATCTTTTTATTGGGTAGAACGACTTCGGATTTTCCGAAGCCTGTCATGGATTTTATCATTGTGGATTGAAATGATTAAATTTTCGCAAATTTAATAAAAGTATTTGAAGTCTGAGATAAAAACGAGGCGCACATTTGGATTTTTGTGCCTAATTTTTTATCTTTATGAAGTTTATAAAACACCACTTTCTTGATGGCCGGGTAAACGGACGGGCATCTTGATTTTGGGTGAGAAGCCCCCTTGCTGCGGGGATAATTTTGAGCTAAAATTGGAATATAGTTCGTGTGGAAGCCTTTTGAATGGGGTTATGTCGTCTGAAAAGTCCGATTTGGAGCCTATTTTCCCGGGAAGGAAAATTTATTTTGGTTTTCTGGTTGGAATGATGAAATAAACCCCCTATATTTGTGTGCAATTTTAAGTGAATACCATAAAATTAATTATAATCTATAACTTTTTATAACTTTTAATCGGTTATTATGAAAAAGCACAATTTCAACGCAGGACCCTGCGTATTGCCTAAAGAAGCGATCGAATCGGCTATCGAGGCCATCCGTGATTTCGACAACACGGGTATCGGTATTCTGGAGATCTCTCACCGTACTCCGGGCTGGGAGCGCATCATGGCTGAGACGGAGCAGTTGTGGCGTGAACTTCTGAACATTCCGGATAACTACGCTGTAATCTTCTTGGGCGGCGGTGCATCGACTCAGTTCTTCGAGGTTCCTGCTAACCTGTTGAAGAAGAAGGCTGCTTACCTGCAGACCGGCGTATGGGCTAAGAAAGCTGCCAAAGAGGCTAAATTCTATGGCGAAGTAGAGATCGTAGCTTCTTCCGAGGATAAGAACTACACCTATATTCCGAAAGGCTACAAAATCCCGACCGACGCTGACTACTTCCACATCACGACCAACAACACCATCTACGGTACCGAGATCCACGAGGATATCGACTGCCCGATCACGCTGGTTGCCGATATGTCTTCGGATATCATGAGCCGTCCGGTTGATGTAACGAAATACGGTATGATCTACGGTGGTGCCCAGAAGAACGTAGGTCCTGCCGGCGTAACGTTCGTTATCATCCGCAAAGACCTGATCGGTAGCTCGGAGCGTCCTCTGCAGACGATGGTTAACTACGGTACGCACTATACCGACGAGGCACGCAACCGTTCGATGTTCAACACGCCTCCCGTATTCCCGATCTTCGTGATGCACGAGACCCTGAAATGGGTGAAGAGCCTCGGTGGTGTACAGGCTATGTACGAGCGTAACAAGAAGAAGGCCGAGACCCTCTACAACGAGATCGACCGCAACTCGATGTTCGTAGGTACGGCTGTTAAAGAGGACCGTTCTATCATGAACGTATGCTTCGTAATGGCTCCGGGGCACGAGGATCTCGAGGCTGAGTTCATGAATTTCGCTAAGGAGAAAGGTATGGTCGGCATCAAGGGTCACCGTTCGGTAGGCGGTTTCCGTGCTTCGATCTACAACGCTTGTCCGCAGGAGAGCGTAGACGCGCTGGTTGCCTGCATGCAGGAGTTCGAAAAGCTCCATACGAAATAATTAACAGAGTTTGATCTATGGCGCAGTTCTTTACTTTCACACCGAAACGTAAGGAAACGGGCGCCATAGATTTTTATACATTAATGAACAATTTCGATATGAAAGTATTAATCGCAACCGAGAAACCTTTTGCAAAGAAGGCTGTCGACGGAATCAAGAACATTATTACCGAGGCAGGCTATGAGTTGGCTCTGCTCGAGAAATATACGGACAAATCGCAGCTGCTCGCAGCTGTTGCCGATGTGGATGCTCTGATCATCCGCAGCGATAAAGTAACGGCTGAGGTAATCGAGGCTGCCAAGAATCTGAAGATCGTCGTTCGTGCCGGTGCCGGTTATGACAACGTGGATCTGGCTGCCGCTACCGCTAAAGGTATCGTCGTAATGAACACGCCGGGTCAGAACTCGAACGCTGTCGCTGAGTTGGCTCTCGGTATGATGGTATTCATGGCTCGTAACCAGTTCACGGCTGGAACCGGTAGCGAGTTGAAGGGCAAGACGCTGGCAATCCACGCTTACGGAAACGTAGGTAAACTGGTAGGCCGCAAAGGTAAGGCTTTGGGTATGAACGTAATTGCATTCGACCCGTTCATTACCGATGCAAAAGTATTCGAGGCTGACGGTGTAACCAAGGTGGACAGCATCGAGGAGCTCTATTCGAAGGCTGATTATCTGTCGCTGCATATCCCTGCAACCGAGCAGACCAAGAAGTCGATCGGCTACAAACTGCTCATGTCGATGCCTAAGGGCGCAACGCTGGTAAATACGGCTCGTAAAGAGGTGATCGACGAGGCTGGTCTGGCTCAGGCTCTGACCGAGCGCGAGGATCTGAAGTACATTACCGATATCGCTCCGGAGTGTGCTGCAGAGCTCAGCGAGAAGTTCGGCAAACGTTTCTTCGCAACGCCGAAGAAGATGGGTGCTGAGACGGCCGAGGCTAACATCAACGCAGGTTTGGCTGCTGCCAACCAGATTGTCGATTTCTTCAAGACCGGCAACACGCGTTTCCAGGTAAACAAATAGTCGCATATTAATATAGGTAAATACAATGGTAAGAATTAAACCGTTTGCAGGTATTCGTCCTCCGAAGGAACTTGCTGCCGAGGTTTCGTCGCGTCCCTATGACGTGCTGAACTCGCAGGAGGCTAAAGCCGAGGCTACAGAGCGCTCGCTGCTCCACATTATCAAGCCTGAGATCGACTTCGACCCGATCGCTGACGAACACGCACCTGAGGTATACGAGAAAGCTGTCGAGAACTTCAAGAAATGGCGTGCCAACAAGTGGTTGGTACAGGATGACCAGGAGTACTATTATATCTATGCGCAGACCATGAACGGTCGTACGCAGTATGGTCTTGCCATGTGCTGCTACTTCGAGGATTACTGGAATGGCAACATCAAGAAGCACGAGCTGACGCGTGTCGAGAAGGAAGAGGACCGTATGAAGCACGTGGAGATTCAGCAGGCCAACCTGGAGCCCGTATTCTTCGCTTATCCCGATAACGACGAGATCAACAAGATCGTCGAGGACTATGTGAAGAACCACGAGCCCGAGTATGACTTTACGGCTGCTCCCGAGGGCTTCGGCCACCACTTCTGGGTAATCCGCGACAAGAAGATCAACGACCGTATCACGGAGATCTTCGCGGGCATCCCGGCTCTCTACGTGGCCGATGGCCACCACCGTACGGCTGCCGCTGCACGCGTGGGCAAGAAACGCAAGGAGAACAACCCGAACCATACGGGCAACGAGGAGTACTGCTTCTTCCTGGCCGTAACGTTCCCGGCAAGCCAGTTGAAGATCATCGACTACAACCGTGTAGTGAAGGATCTGAACGGCATGACGTCGGAGCAGTTCCTCAAGGCTCTGGAGAAGAACTTTGTCGTGGAGCCGAAAGGTGCGGAGATCTATCATCCGAACAAGCTGCACAACTTCTCGCTCTATATCGATGGACAGTGGTACAGCATGACGGCGAAACCCGGTACGTTCGACGATAACGATCCGATCGGTGTGCTGGATGTAACCGTTCTGTCGAACCTCGTATTGGATGAACTGCTGGGTATCAAAGACCTGCGTACGTCGAACCGCATCGATTTCGTAGGTGGTATCCGTGGCTTGGGCGAGTTGAAGAGACGTGTGGACAGCGGTGAGATGAAGGCTGCTTTTGCCCTCTACCCTGTTTCCATGCAGCAGTTGATCGACATCGCCGATACGGGCAACATCATGCCTCCGAAGACGACCTGGTTCGAGCCGAAACTTCGTTCGGGCGTGGTAATCCACACTTTCGAGGAGTAAGTCTCGGTGAGACAATTAAAAGAGCGGAGAATCGAAAGATTCCCCGCTCTTTTCTTTTTGAGAGACAGGTTATTCGCGGTGTCTGGTGTTGTTGGCGATGGCGGCCAGGGCGCGCAGCATTTCGGCTAGGGCGCGTGCCATAACCACGATCAGGAATCCGCCGATCGGCAGCAGAATGATATACCAGAAACTGGGCCCGTAGGGTACTTTCATCATGAGGGCCGTGACTTGCCCTCCCTCTCCGAAGATGAGGGCGATCAGGGTGAAGAGCGGGCCGCCGATTCCGACGATCATGCCGATCCATTCGCCGATAGTCTGGATGAAGTGCGAATAGACGGGAATGGCAACGAAGTCGTCACCCTGGGCACTGGCATGGTAGACTTTCTCCCGGCGGTTCCACCAGAGCAGGAATCCGAACCACATGACAAGGCAGAGAATCAGCCACATGAGAATGAAGGCAACGATCATGCCTCCGGATGCGATTTTGAAGAATCCGCTGTCGATGATGAAGACAAGCACGCCGATCGGAGCCAGCAGGTTCAGGATGCCGAGTATGGCGTAGAGCCACTTGAACGGTTCACGGAAGAATTTACCGTCGTCGATGTATTTCAACATCGGGTTGAAGATCTGTTTCAACATCGGGTCGAATTTGGTCTGTTTCATACGCATGAAGGGTTTAGGTTAATACTTTGTGTGGGAATAATATTTGTGGATAAAAATCCCTTGTTTGCGATCTTTTGGTTCGGCTCGTGCCCGAAATATAATGTTATTGTTACATACGCACACACATCGTGCCGAATTGCAATGATGGAAGGGGGACGTGTGTTTTTTTATTCGGAAGGGGGTTGTGTCATTCTAGGGGGGGCGTAGGGGCGTTGTGATGCGTTGTTCGGAAATTCCGGAATGGGAGAAAATAGCGCACTGTTTTGCAGAGAAACGTCTTTAGAAGAGCCTTAAACGGCTTTTGTAAATAGCATTTAATCGTTCGGAGAATTTTTATTACAAAATGTTACCACGCACGGCAAAAAATACGTATATTTGTAAGCAATTTATAATAAATGGATGTCTTATGGCAAAAATTAAAGGAACAATACTCGTTGATAAGGAGCATTGTAAAGGTTGCGGGGTGTGTGTAGCCTCCTGCCCGTGCGGTGTATTGGCCTTGTCGACCGAGGTTAACAGCAAAGGTTACCCCATGGCCCAGATGGCTAATCCGGATGCTTGCACTGGTTGTGCTTCGTGTGCGATTATCTGTCCGGACAGTTGCATCACGGTTTATCGTCAAAAATTCGAATAAGCTATGGCAGAAAAAGAAGTAAAATTGATGAAAGGCAACGAGGTGATCGCTCATGCAGCGATTCGCTACGGTTGCGACGGTTATTTCGGCTATCCTATCACCCCGCAGTCTGAGGTGATGGAGACATTGATGGAGGAGAAACCCTGGGAAACGACCGGTATGGTTGTACTGCAGGCCGAGTCAGAGACTGCATCCATCAACATGGTTTATGGCGGTGCTTGTACCGGTAAACGTGTGATGACCTCTTCTTCGAGCCCCGGTATCAGCCTTATGAGCGAGGGTCTGAGTTATCTGGCCGGTGCCGAACTTCCTTGCGTGGTAGTGAACTGCCAGCGTGGTGGTCCGGGTCTGGGTACGATTCAGCCGTCGCAGGGCGACTACTTCCAGGCATGCAAAGGCGGCGGTCACGGTGACTACCACCTGATCGTTCTGGCTCCGAACTCCGTACAGGAGATGCACGACCACGTGGCTCTGGCATTCGACCTGGCATTCAAATATCGTAACCCTGCCATGATTTTGGCCGACGGCGCTATCGGTCAGATGATGGAGAAGGTGGTTCTCGCACCGCAGCGTCCCCGCAAGACCGATGAGGAGATTGCAGCCGAGTGCAAGGAGTGGGCTACTCCGGGTAAGGGCGACCGCGAACATGGCAACACCATTACTTCGCTGGAGTTGAAATCCGAGGTGATGGAGGTAATCAACCACCGTCTTCAGGCTAAATACAAGGCCATGGAGGAGAACGAGGTTCGCTTCGAGATGTTCGACTGCGACGATGCGGATTATGTAATCGTAGCCTTCGGTTCGTCGGCACGTATTTGCTCCGCAACTGTTGAGTTGGCTCGTGCCGAGGGTATCAAACTCGGTCTGTTGCGTCCTATCACACTCTATCCTTTCCCGACCAAACCGATCGTCGAGTTGGCTAAACGCGGCGTAAAAGGCTTCATGAGCGTCGAGCTGAACGCCGGTCAGATGGTAGAGGATGTCAAACTGGCTGTGAACGGTATGGCACCCGTAGAGCACTACGGTCGTCAGGGCGGTATGATGTTTACTCCCGACGAAGTACTGAACGCACTGAAAAAGCAATTGATTAATAAATAGTAAAGCTATGGCAGAAGTAGTAGAAATCAAACCGGAGAACCTGGTATTCAGTAAGCCGAAGCTCATCAAGGATAATGTAATGCACTATTGTCCGGGCTGTAGCCACGGTACGATCCACAAGCTGGTTGCCGAGGTCATCGAAGAGATGGGCATGGCATCCAAGACGATTGCCGTATCGCCCGTAGGCTGCTCCGTATTTGCATACAATTATATCGACGTAGACTGGATTCAGGCTGCACACGGACGTGCCCTGGCCGTAGCTACGGCAGCAAAACGTTTGAACCCTGGTAAATTGGTGATTACCTATCAGGGTGATGGTGATATGTCCGCTATCGGTACCGCTGAGACGATTCACGCGGCTGCTCGTGGCGAGAACGTAGCTGTCATTTATGTAAACAACGCTATCTATGGTATGACCGGTGGTCAGATGGCTCCGACTACCCTGCTGGGTATGAAGACCGCTACGACTCCTTACGGTCGTGATCCCCACCTGAACGGCTATCCCTACAAGATCGCCGAGATGATGGCTCACCTGGATGGTGTATCGTTCATCACGCGTCAGAGCGTTCACACGCCTGCTAACGTACGCAAGTGTAAGAGCGCAATCCGCAAGGCTTTTGAGAACTCGATGGCCGGTAACGGATTCTCGATGGTAGAGGTTGTTGCAACTTGCAACAGCGGTTGGAAACTTTCGCCGGTTGCTGCTAACAAGTGGCTGGCAGAGAACATGCTGCCCTTCTACCCGCTGGGTGATATCAAGGATTTAACCAAGAAGTAAGAGGACAAGAGATATGAAAGAGACTTTAATTATTGCAGGTTTCGGTGGACAAGGCGTCCTCTCGATGGGTAAGATTTTGGCTTACTCGGGCGTAATGCAGGATTTGGAGGTAACTTGGATGCCCTCTTATGGTCCTGAGATGCGTGGTGGTACGGCGAACGTAACGGTTATCCTGTCGGATAAACGTATTTCGTCTCCTATCGCTCACGAGTATGATACGGCAATCGTATTGAACCAGCAGTCGATGGATAAGTTCGAGTCGATGGTACGTCCGGGTGGCGTATTGATCTACGATACGAACGGTATTACGCACCATCCTACTCGTACCGATATCAGCATCTATACGATCGATGCTACGGCAGAGTGCGCCCGTCTGGGACAGGCTAAACTGTTCAACACGATGATTCTGGGTGGCTACCTGAAGGTTCGCCCCGTCGTACAGATGGAGAACGTAATGGTAGGTCTGAAGAAGTCGCTGCCTGAGCGTGCCTGGAAGATGTTGCCTGAGAACGAGAAGGCTATCCAGCACGGTGGTGAAATTATCCACCAGGTTCGGTAGACGATCGCATCGAACGAATTTTTTGAGATCCGAGTCTTTACAGATTCGGATCTTTTTTATTGGAATCAGTTGGTGAGGCCTGCTGTTGAACAGTAGCAGCAGATGACAACCGCTTCTCCTGCGGTCTGCTTTATTCCGGAGGCTGGCGACAGGTACTTTCCCCAGAGACTGGACCGAAAGAAGATTATTGAAAACTGTTGTCGGACAGATTGGAGAATGGCAGGCGGATGTAAAAAAAGAGGGGAAAACAACCGTTTCCCCCTCCTGTGTATGGAATGATCCGCTCCTTAGAAACCAAGTCCGATACGGAACAAGAGAGCGTTGAGTCCTGTTCCTATATGCTGGAAGCGAATACTAAAATCACCTCGAACGCCTTTATTTTGGCGGCCGAACGAGATGCCGGGGCCGATTGAGGTATAGAACTCTGTACCGGAGGAGAAATATCCGCCAATACCCATGGCTGCACCGAGATCCCAGGAGAGATAAAGAGCTGATTTGCGACCGGTGGGAAGGTATGCTTTGGCGTTTACGAAAATAGGAAGAATGGTGCCTCCGCTGTTAAGTTCATAAATGCGCCAACCATCTGACGCATAAAGTTCCTGATAGAAATAGTTGATGCCGAAGCCGGCTCCGACGAATGCGTAGGGACAAATCCGGACACCGTGTACGGTCTCAAACGCGATTCGAGGGAAGAGATCTGCGGTTCCTTCACTTAAGGGCAATCCGTAGGCAAAGGCTATTTCGCCCTGATAGCGGGGATGACGACCGAAAGCATCCGCATATTTGCTGTTTTTTGAAGAAGGTTGGTCATCGAATTTAGAGATTAGATCTTTTGTCCCATTCTGATAGGTGATCGTGAAAACCTCTTCTGCAGGGAGTGTATAAACGGGGCCGTCTGGATTATCCCAACGTTTGTATTCCATCTCGGAATCGTTTACTTTCAATACTTTTGCCTGAATCTCCTTTGCGTCTTTCTTTAATAATAAATATCTTGGGCACAAAGACTTTGTCCGATAAAGACGGAAACAAGAAGGAATATGATTCGTTTCATGTT
>MHCFR05601__coassemble_1234_pt1 | contig 18093 bp, 12 predicted proteins | sample MHCFR05601__metabat2_high_PE_060 | metagenome-assembled genome bin MHCFR05601
GCAAAGAAAATCAATATGCACAAAGGTAAAAATTTCACCTGACAGTTTTACAGCAAAAAAATGCTTTTTCTCAAAAAAAAGAGATATTTTTTCATCAAGGCCCATTTTTTTACACTACATTTTCCGAGAATATATCATTTTTTAAGGCCAACAAACGAAAAACAAGGGCTGTTTTTCACAAAAATCGATTTTCCCATAAAAATTGGATTGCCTTATAAGACAACCTCTCCCAATCATCCTGACGAGGCCGATCCCAAAGGCCGTTAAAGGCATTTTCTGCACTTTTTACTTACAACCTACCAATATATTTACTATCTTTACGCGCAGTTTGAAAGTAAACGAACACATTTAAATACTAATCTCTAATTTTATTATGGCAAATACCAACCGTGAAAAGTTGTTTACCGAATTTCCTCCGGTCTCGACCGAGCAGTGGGAAGCGGTGATCACAACCGATCTGAAAGGTGCGGACTACGACCGCAAACTGGTCTGGAAAACAGCCGAAGGTTTCAACGTACGGCCCTATTACCGTGCCGAAAACCTCGATGGACTCAAGTTCCTGGGCTCCGAGGCCGGTGTATTCCCCTATGTAAGAGGAACCCGCGCGCACAACCGCTGGCTCATTCACCAAACCGTCATCGTTAAGGATGTAAAAGAGGCTAACGCTGTTGCCCTGAAGATCCTGATGGCGGGTGTAAACTCACTCGAATTCAAGATCACCTCTGAGACCTTCACCGCCGAAGAGCTCGACACGTTGCTCAACGAAATCTCGATCAAAGATATCGAGCTGACTTTCAGCGGCGAAAAAATGGCTCACGTAGCCGAGCTCGTTCTGGCCAAAATCGAGAAAGAGAAGCTGCCTGCCGATGAGATTCACTTGAACTTCTGCATCGACCCGCTGGTAAAGAACCTGACCAAGAAAGGCGCATTCTGCTCGCCCAACGGACAGACCTGCTTCGAGAAGCTCGCCGAGCTGATCCGCAAGGCAAAACCGTACAAGCACGTCCGCATGGTTACGGTTTCGGGCCACATCTTCAGCAACTCGGGTTCGACTATCGTCGAGGAGCTTGCCTTCGCGCTGGCTGCCGGACACGACTACCTGGTTCGCCTGATGGATATGGGCTTCTCTGTCGACGAGGCCGCCAAGACGATCCGCTTCTCGCTGGCCATCACCTCCAACTACTTCATGGAGATGGCAAAACTGCGTGCCGGCCGTATGTTGTGGGCCAACATCGTAAAAGCCTACAACCCGGAGAAGAACTGCGCATGCAAGATGTTCACCCACGCCGTAACGTCGTCCTGGAATCAGACCGCTTACGACCCCTATGTAAATATGCTTCGCGGCACGACCGAGGCCATGTCGGCAACCATCGCTGGTATCCACTCGCTGGAGGTTACTCCGTTCAACGCCGCATTCGAAGATCCGAACGACTTTTCGATGCGTATCGCCCGCAACGTTGAGCTGTTGCTCAAACACGAGGCTCACTTCGACCAGGTAGTTGACCCGGCCGGCGGTTCCTACTATATTGAGAACCTGACGCAGTCGATCGCTACGGAGGCTTGGAAACTCTTCCGCGAGATCGAGGAGAAGGGCGGCTACACCGCTGCATACGAGAGCGGTTTCATCGTAGAGCGCGTCAAGGCATCTGCAGCAGCAAAGGACAAGAGCATCGCAACACGTCGTCTGATCCTGCTCGGAGCGAACCAATACCCCAACTTCACCGAAGTTGCAAGCAAGGATTTGACCGAAAAGGCCGTTACCCGTACCGAAAGCGAAGGCAACACCCTTACCCCGTACCGCGGTGCCATGGCATTCGAAGAGATGCGTCTGCACGTAGATCGCAGCGGCAAGGAGCCTAAAGCCTTCATGCTTACCTGCGGTAGCCTGGCTATGGCTCGTGCCCGTTCGCAGTTCTCCTGCAACTTCTTCGCTTGTGCCGGTATCAAGGTAATCGACAACACGTTCTTCAAGTCGGTTGAGGAGGGTGTAAAAGCCGCTCTGGAATCGAAAGCCGAGATCGTTGTCGTTTGCGCTTCGGACGACGACTATGCAGAGGTAGCTCCCAAAGTGAAGGAACTGCTCGGTGGCAAGGCAATCCTCGTAGTTGCCGGTGCTCCGGCTTGCACGCCCGAACTGGAGGCTCAAGGCATCAAGAACTTTATCAACGTAAAGAGCAACGTCCTCGAAACGTTGAAATTCTACCTGAAAGAAATGGGTATCTAAAAAGCGAAAATCATGAGAGCAAAATTTTCAGATTTAACATACGACGCAGGCAATCAGCAGAGCTGTTGTGCCTCGAAAGGCTGCGGAAAAGTTGAGCCGTGGCTGACGGCTGAGGGGATACCCGTTAAAGGCTCCTACTCGGCGCAGGATCTGGAGGGCATGGAACACCTGAACTATGCAGCAGGTATCGCTCCGTTCCTTCGCGGTCCCTACTCTACCATGTACGTAATGCGTCCCTGGACGATTCGTCAGTACGCCGGCTTCTCGACGGCTGAAGAGTCCAACGCATTCTACCGCCGTAACCTGGCTGCCGGTCAGAAGGGTCTTTCCGTGGCATTCGACCTGGCTACACACCGTGGTTACGATGCTGACCACCCGCGTGTTGTCGGTGACGTTGGTAAAGCCGGTGTGTCGATCTGCTCGGTAGAGGATATGAAGGTCCTCTTCAACGGTATTCCGTTGGACCGTATGTCCGTCTCGATGACCATGAACGGCGCCGTACTGCCGATCCTGGCCTTCTATATCGTAACCGGTCTGGAGCAGGGTTGCACCCTCGACCAGCTCTCGGGTACGATCCAGAACGATATCCTTAAGGAGTTCATGGTGCGTAACACCTATATCTATCCTCCTAAGTTCTCGATGAAGATCATCGCCGATATCTTCGAATATACGTCGAAGAACATGCCGAAGTTCAACTCGATCTCTATCTCCGGTTACCATATGCAGGAGGCCGGTGCTACCGCCGATATCGAGTTGGCCTACACGCTGGCCGACGGTCTGGAGTATCTGCGTGCCGGTGTAGCAGCCGGTATGTCGGTAGATGCCTTCGCACCCCGTCTGTCATTCTTCTGGGCAATCGGTATGAATCACTTTATGGAGATCGCCAAGATGCGTGCAGCCCGTATGCTGTGGGCAAAGATCGTAAAACAGTTCAACCCGCAGAACCCGAAATCGTTGGCACTGCGTACCCACTCGCAGACCTCCGGATACTCGCTCACCGAGCAGGATCCGTTCAACAACGTTGCTCGTACGGCTATCGAGGCAATGGGTGCGGCCCTGGGTCACACGCAGTCGCTGCACACCAACGCACTCGACGAGGCAATCGCCCTGCCGACCGACTTCTCGGCTCGTATTGCCCGTAACACCCAGATCTACATCCAGGAGGAGACCAACGTTTGCCGCGAGATCGACCCGTGGGCAGGTTCCTACTACGTGGAGACCCTTACCAACGAGATCGCTCACAAGGCTTGGGAGCGTATTCAGGAGGTCGAGAAACTGGGCGGTATGGCCAAAGCTATCGAGACCGGTATTCCGAAGATGCGCATCGAGGAGGCTGCAGCCCGCAAACAGGCTCGTATCGACTCGGGCGTCGAGAAGATCGTCGGTGTCAACGAGTACCGTCTGGATCACGAGGATCCGATCGATATCCTGGCTGTAGACAACACGGCCGTTCGCGAAAGCCAGATCAAACGTCTGAAAGAGCTCCGTGCAAACCGCGACGAGGCCGCTGTCAAGAAGGCTCTCGAGGCTATCACCGAGTGCGTGAAGACCGGCAAAGGCAACTTGCTCGAACTCGCTGTCGAGGCTGCCAAGGTTCGTGCTTCGCTGGGTGAAATTTCCGACGCTTGCGAGGTTGTCGTAGGTCGTTACAAAGCAGTTATTCGTTCCATCTCTGGTGTTTATAGTTCAGAAGTGAAAGCAGACGCAGCATTCGCACATGCAAAAGAACTGGCTGCCAAATTCGCTAAGAAGGAGGGTCGCCAACCGCGTATCATGATTGCGAAACTCGGCCAGGATGGCCACGACCGCGGTGCAAAAGTTGTAGCTACCGGTTATGCCGATATCGGCTTCGACGTGGATATGGGTCCGCTGTTCCAGACTCCGGAGGAGGCTGCAAAACAGGCCGTAGAGAACGACGTTCACGTAGTGGGCGTATCTTCACTGGCTGCAGGTCACCTTACCCTCGTTCCTCAGATCATCGCAGAACTCAAGAAATTGGGACGCGAGGATATCGTAGTGATCGTAGGTGGTGTTATCCCGGCTCAGGATTACGATGAGCTGTATCGCGACGGTGCAGCTGCAATCTTCGGTCCTGGTACGCCGATCGCAACCGCAGCTATCAAGATCCTCGAGATTCTGCTCGACGAGCAGGAGTAACCCTGCTTCAAATCCATTACAGAAAGGCCCCGGCATCTTCCTTGATTGCCGGGGCCTTTTGTTACTGCAATCACCTTAAAATAAATATAATCATCTTCCTCCATCCTTAGAGCCAAAAGAAGAAGCGCAGTCAAGCTGCAACAAAAATCTCCGACCAACCACAATTGTCTATTCTTCTTCCCCACAAAAAGAGAATCGCCCAAGAGAGCATTCGAAAGAACAAATATTCTGTCTTAAGGACCCGATCATTACGTCGGAACAGGGTCCCTCGTATCACAAAACATTCTACTCTGCATAAAAAAAGATACACGGGAGATCCGTGTATCTTTCAAAATTCATAAAGCGGACTCTGACGTCCTGTCTCCTAAAAGTATTTTGCACGCAGATCCTCAACTTCGGCCATCTGCTCCAAATACTCCGATAATTTACTCTGAATCAACGTTTGAGAACCAGTCTGCTGACGGACTTTCTCCTCCTCGGCCGTTCTCGGAGTCTCGCTTTCGGTAATTTCATTCACAACGAAAACAAATGTTCCGGTTTCGCCCTTAATCGGATCGGAAAGGACGGAGGTTTCATCCGTCGAGGCAATCGCTCCAATCATACGAGGCTCTATCCCCAAATCTCGAACAAAGAACGAAACATAACGTACGTTTTCGAACGGGACAATCTCCGTATCCAATTCAACGGCTAAATTCTCCAGATCCTTGAGCGTTTTACCTTCCATTTTAGCCGCAATATACTCGTATTTCTTCTCGTTGAGAATTGCCGTACGAATGGCATCCTTGACTTTATTGATTGCCGTATACGGATCGTTATCGATATCGGTTACCACCGCTACCACGTAATTGTTCCCCAGATTGAAAATCTCTGAAACGGCACCTATCTTGGCATCGTATGCCCAGCGGACCAACTCGCGGGAGTTGTCCAACCCGGAAATTACACGATCCCCCTCAACCAGTTTCGCCTCACGCGGGATAACACGGCTCTCGTTGGCTGCCGCATTGAAAGCATCGACGGACCCGTTGGCATTGACTGCAAATTTGCTGGCACTGGAGTGGATCTCACGACGCGTAGCCGAGGAAGCCTCTACCGGATAGGTGATCGTCGCCAAACGCATCAACTTAGTAGGTTTACCCACGTAATAAGGCTCTATCAGCTGCACGGTATTTCCGGCAACGATCTTGAGAAGCTCCCCTTTCTTGGCCGTCTCCAACACACTGGATATCTCATCCGGGAAAGCCGAGAAAGGCATGATTCCGGAATCTCCTCCCTTGGAGGCCGTCTCCACATAGACGGAGTAGTCGCGAGCCATTTGATCGAAGTCGGCTCCGTTGCGAAGAGCCGTCATCAGACTGTCGGCCAACTGCTCCTGCGTATAGGGAAGAACTATGTGACGCAAACCGATCGAGTCGGGTAACGTTTGGGATTCAACTACACGGGCGATCGTCCAGTTATCATTCTTCAAAACAGGACCATACATCTTACCTACAGACAACGACTCTACCATATCGTCAGGGATCTGACTGGCAGAAACATAATTGGGTGCAATCTTACCAAAACGGTTATCGCGAATGAAGGCGCGAACATCCTCTGCCTTTTCAAACTCAGCACCGACCTCACGCACCGTCTGCTCCAAGGCAGCCTTATCGGCATCGCTTGCGGCTACCTCGAATACAACGTAAGAGATCGTCCGAGAGGGTTTCTGCTCGTAACGAGCGAGATGTGCGTCATAATATGCTTTTATTTCAGCATCCGTCACCGTAAAAAGCGAGTCCGGAATATCCTTGTAACGTTTTCCTACCCAGGCTCCCTTGAAAGTCTTGTCGGCTGAAGCCAATCCCTGTGCGACATCCAGCTGATTCACATAGGCCCCCGCTTCGACCAATGCCGCATATTTGGAAGCCTGGCGCTCCTGCATCGCACGGTCAACAAGCGAACTCCATGCATATCCTATCTGAGGATCGATCGCCGCCTGAGCTACAAACTGACTGATAAATTCGGTATCATACAACCCCGTACGAGGATTGGTGAAAGCTGCAGCCATGATCGGCGAGTAAAACTCACCATTGATGAGTCCCTTGCGCTCACTATCCGTCACTTGAAGCCCCATCTTTTCGAATCCGGGAATATAAACTCGGCTGGCAATCAATTCCTGCCATGCCATATCGGACAACTCGTCCTGCTGCTGCTCGGTCTCTTCCGTCGCATTGGTCTGAGCCTTTATCTGCTCATAAACCTCGTAATACTCCGAGTATTTGACCTTCTTACCGTTTATTTCACCGACCTTGGGATCGTTCCCTGCAAAACCCATCTCCGTTTTCAAGGAGAGGATAAATGCCAAAAGCGCCAATCCGATAATGATCGACAAAACAATACCGAATTTGGTGCGTAACGTGTTTAAACTTGCCATATATACTTTATTATGTTATTGTTTCGAATGAGTGTCCAAAGATAGTAAATTAATTCTGAAACCGATGGCAAACATCTGAAAAAATCACAACCGTTTCACCCTTGCCAACTCCAGACGGGAGCGTGTCCGACGCAGTATTTTAATCTCCAGCTGCTCCGTCCGTATCACATCCCCCACCGCAGGCAACCCTTGATAATGGAAGATGATGAATCCGGCCAGCGTTTCATACTCCTCGCTTTCGGGAATTCCCAGATCGTATTTCTCATTCAGGTATTCCACCTCCAAACGACACGAAAAAATATACTCCGAATCATCGAGCTGTTTTTCCGTCAAATCGGGGACATCGTGTTCATCCTCGATCTCTCCGAAAATCTGCTCCAGAATATCCTCCAACGAGATAATACCCGCCGTCCCGCCGAACTCGTCGATCACCACCGCTATGTTGCTCTTATGACGGATCAACGCCTGCATGACGGTTTGCAGAGGCATTGTCTCCGGGACATACTGCACCTCCATCAGGACCTCCTGAATAGACTTCGGACATTGGAAAAGAGATTTCGAATTCACATATCCTACAATATTATCGACACTCCCTTCCCAAACAAAAATTCGGGAATACTTCGTCTCCACAAAACGCGCCGTCAGCGCCTCAATCGTGGTATCATCGAGATCCACCGCTTCCATATCGACTCGCGGCACCATACAGTCCCTCACTCGCAAATCGGCAAAATCCAAAGCATTCTGGAAAATCTTGATCTCCTGTTCGGCCTCCTGCTGCGGCTCCGGTTTGCTGGTTTCCAACAAACTCGCCAAATCATTGCGATCGAACGAAGGCTCCATCACCGCCACTTTCGGATTCCCTCCGAATATCCACAAAAGGCCCTGAGCGATCCAGGTCGTAAGTTGTGCGATCGGAAATAACAGCAGATAAAAAAAATAGATAACAGGAGCAAAGAAGCGATAATAAAAATTCGGGCTACTACGAAAAACCGATTTAGGCAAAAATTCCGCAACGAAGATGATAATGATCGTGGAAACAATCGTCTCCAGGGCGACGGACCCCTCCAGGGCAACCTCCGTCCAACCAACCCATGCAGCCAACGCCCTCAACAACATCGACATGAAAAGCGAGTAGATTACCAGTGCGATGTTATTTCCCACCAGAATCGTGGTGATATACTGGCCCGGATGGCGAGCGAAAATATCGGCGATATAATCGAACATTCGACTCTGTTTCCGGTCGATCTCCAACCTCAGCCGATTTTTGGTCGTAAATGCAATCTCCATCCCCGAAAAAAAGGCGGAGAGCAATAGCATCAAGACGATTATAAGAAAGGAGGTTAACATGGCTTTTCGTATTATTCGGCAGACTCTCCGGAATCCGAATCGTCAACCGGAGTCGGTTCTACATTGACCAACATGCGCCCTTTTATTCGGCGGAACGTCCAGTCTTTCAACGATTCGTCCGATTCGAATCCCTCGACGATCATATCTCCCCGACCGGCCTCCTGTACGATCTTGGTATCGACATTCGACCAGATCCGATGCGTCTTCGCATTCCAAAACAACTGCTGTGAGTAGAGTTCCTGCCCGTTGGATTTCTTCACCACGACATTGCCCTTCGCCTCCCACAAATCACGATTCTCATAATAAATCGCATAGTTCGCCGTCAGACGCGTATCGACGACATCGGCACTGTCCTTATGGAACGTTGTCATATCGACCCCCTTTCGGAATTCCCGATAAGGCTCTTTGGCATAGGCGTAACCTTCGACCAACGGAGCCTTGAAGATGAAAGCCTTTCGCCCGTTTTCCGACTCCGTTCGAACGAAATTCTCACTGTACTCGGTCATCAGCCCTTCGTCGTGATACTCCACCGGTGCAGCATCGTGACCACAAGAAAATAGCAAGATAGCACTCCCCGCAAAGAGGAGTGCTACCATAGTATTTCGATGAATGCTTCGGAGCATCATTTCGAATTTTTAATTATCGTGCACGGACGGTCGTCGAAATACCGCTGGCAGGACCGCAAGTGACCGTATAACGGGAACCTTCACGCAACTCGTTGAAGAACAACTCTTCGGCCGACGGGAAATGAGCCCGGTAATTCGAGGCCATCGTACGGGCGGCAGGACCATAGGTTGCATCATCAGCCAACAGATTGGCTGCCTGCGACATCACATCGTATGCAACCCAATATACAGCCTGGCCGTCGATACCGGCACAACCCGACGCTGCGGCTGCATAAGCCTGAGCCAATGCAAAGTATGCCATACCGTTGTTCGGATCCAGGTTGCGAGCCTCAGTTGCTGCCGTAGCTGCAGCCGATGCACGGTTCGCAGCCAGCTCGTTCAGACTGATCGTAACCAACAGCAGGCCTCGTTTCTGAGGATCGGTCTCAACGGCGAGGGTCTCACGCAGATAGGTGGTTGCCTTGCCATAATCGCCGGCAGCCTGGAAGCCCTGTGCCAGCATCATAGCCGTATCCGAAGAGGGATCCAATACATAATATTTCTCGGCAATCTCGAAGAAGAACGGAGAGTCGCAATTTGCATGAGCCATCAACGATACGGCCTGTTTGAGCAGATCCACATCGTCCGGAGCCGCTTCGATGCGCACCCGAAACAACTCCTCCAGGTTCTCACAGTTTGCCACTCCGCTCGCTGCGAAGAGCGTGTCGAACTGCGAGCGGCGCTCGGTCACCGTCGGGTCGTTGTTTGCGAAAATCGGGTTCAGGCGCTCGTACTGAGTCAACAGCACGTCGGGATAAATCAGCCCCATCTTATAGTCGTCGCAAAGATTCTTAAAATAGATCAGAGCCACCTCGGACAAATCGCCGTAGCCGGACTCCAGACCCGCAGCCACCGCCTCGTCATAAAGTCGGCGCACACCCTCCCGATCACTCGGATTATAGGTCAGGTACTCGTTGGCCTTGCGAGCCAGCACATAGGCCTTTCCATAGTTGCTACTGTTGGGGAAGTACTGAACACGAAGGTCGTAAATCGACATCAGTGAATCCAGCATCACTTTCTTTTCGTCAAGCGAACGGGCCCGCTGAACCTTGCCCGAATAGATCTGTGCGCCACGAATAAAAGTCGCCTCCGATGCCGAAGGAGCCTGCTGAGCCAACGTTTGGAAATAAACCGCAGCCATATCGTAGTCACGAGCGTCAACGGCTTCTTTCAACAAATTACTCGTCAAAATATTCTCCTTACGCTGTTCGGGAGTATCACCCCAAGCGGCAAAACGAGGATCGCTGAAATCCTGAGCGACGGAAACTGCCGCAGCAAACATAAGTGCTGTCGACAACAAAACTTTTACACACTTCATTTCTCGTATTATTTATGTTGTTTTTTAGTACTCTTTCCTGATTTCCTAATCATATTTCGGGCGAACGAACCAATAATCCTCTCCGAACATCGTAATACCGATCGAGAACTTGAAATAGGTCTGCTTTACCAGTCCGATTTGCTCGTTGATCCGATCGAAACTTCCCCTTTGACCAAGCTCCACGCCCAAGTCGATCGCCGAAGAGCCCATGATCCGAAGTGGAATACCGACACCCAACGTAACGGCATACTCGTTGACATTCAATCCGCCGAAAGTTTGATTAAACGTACCGTAACGAACTCCGGCCCGATAAGACCATCGTTTCAGTACGCTACGAATATCCCCTCGATTCGGCGTATATTCTACACCGACCTTGAAGGTACTCGTATTGCGATAGGCTACATCGAAGCCGCCTGCCGCCCGTTCAACGATTCGGGAATTGCTGCCGCGCCAGTTCTGATAAACGTAATCGGCACCAACGGCGATCTTTGGTGTCGTATAATAGATCCCGACGGCAATCTGACGAGGCAATTTCAAGTCGAGACGAACCGTATCGCCTTTGGCTACCGAGGTAATCACATCTCCGGTCGTAACGCTCTTCGTCACTTTCGGGTTCAAATTCCCGCCAATATCATATGTCGCTCCGATGGTCAAAATTCGACGACGGTTATAGATCGGTGACCACTGTAAACCGAACTGCCCTTTCAAACGGGAAATATTGTAATTTTCCACACCGGAAGCGCTTGCAATCTGATCTCCCCCCACGATATTTTCAAGGATAGCCGTCTTATACGTTCGATCGATATCCCCCCAATAGTACTGGAGAGCCGCTCCGATCGACAAACCCGGGATGATTTCCCATCCCACTCCGAGCTTGACTTCGGTTACGTCGCCGTCTCCTTCCCACTGATATTGTACCCGTCCGATATTTCCCCAAATATCATCGCTGGTCTCCTCGTGTTTCATTCGGTAACCGACACTGCTGTAGGGAGTCAAACTGAATCCCAACCCAACTCTCCGAGCCAAAGGCATCTGGAAAGCAATATCATGGAAATTGAACGTATAGTTACTCGTTTTCAACGTTTGCCCGCCGTATTTCTGTGCGTTGTAAAAGCATTGTCCTTCGACTCCGAAATCAAAAACAAAAGATTTTGGCCGCACAACGCTATACGAAGCCGGGTTCAGTAAGTTGATCGAAGAGGTGCTTCTCATACCGATGCCTACGCCGCCCATCGAACGGGTCCTCAGCGTACCGGGTGTCTGTAATTCACCCAGACCGTACATCGAATACGGAGAAAAAGCATTGGTGCTGCTCGACTGTCCCCAAGCTGCACACGGGATGATCATGGCCAACACAAGGCCCAGTTTAACGACGGCTCTCTTCACTTGCATTGTACTCTAAGATTCGATTCAGGCCCAGAAAGACCAGATCACAATGTGCAAATATCGTATTTTTAATTCTTTTCGCAAAGAATTTTGCATCGCCTCCCGTAAAAATTATCGACAAAGAGTTCATTTCCTTCTCTATGCGAGCGATATATCCTTCTATTTCGAATGCTATTCCGTTTAAAACGCCCTGCTCGATGGCCTCCCGTGTCGAGCGGCCGACCAACACATAGTCCTCCACGGCACTGCACAAAGGCAAAGCAGCCGTATGATCCGCCAAAGCCTTAAAACGCATCGCCATACCGGGGGAGATATTGCCTCCAAGAAAGACCCCCTCGGCCGTAACCAAGTCAATCGTTATGGCAGTTCCGAAATCGACGATCAGCAAATTACGACCCGGATGCAGACTTGCCGCTCCAACCGCCGCTGCCAGCCGATCCTCTCCCAACGTCTCTGGAGTAGCATACGCAATGCCGAGAGGAACCGGAGGATGGGCCGAGAGTCTCAAACAATGGCCCACACGCCGTCGAAGCAGTTCGGTTGTCTCGTCGGCCCGACCGCGAGTCGATGCCACGATCGAACGGGAAACGGTCGGATACTCCGACAGAATATCCGACAGAACCATCTCATCCATCGTATCGACACATCCCTTGGACAACAAAATACCCCGGTCAAACACGGCGTATTTGACCCGACTGTTACCGATATCTACTGCCAAATGCATCTGAGAAAACCTACTTCACCCATTCAAAGCGACTTGAGAATCCGACATGCCTCTGCTATATCCTTAACTCCTCTAACGGTCATTGCCAGGCGATTATTGTGTTGCTTAAGTACAAAGCGATCAGGGTGCTGCGTAATTTTACGCAAAAGTTCCCGGAAGACCTCGCTCTGATAGTAGGGAGAGTGTTCGTCGCCTACGAATTGGACGATCATCAAGCCGTTCTTCACCTTTACACGCTCCATACCCAGCCGCACGGCCTCCCAACGCAAACGAACCACATTAAACAGATTAAGAGCCTGTTGCGGCAGCGGGCCGAAACGGTCGACAAGCCGCGCTTCGAACTTCTGCAATGTCTCTTCGTCGCGTGCGGTGTCCAATTCCCGATACAGGCGCAGCTTCTCGGCCGGTTGTTGCACGTACGAATCCGGCAACTCGGCTTCGGCATCGATCTCGATCGTACTGTCCGAGATAAAGTTCATCCGATCGACCACCTCTTGCTCGGCTCCGCTCATTCCCGGCACATCGAGACCTTCGGCCCGCAACTCGGCGATCGCCTCCTGCATGATCTTCTGGTAAGTCTCGAATCCGATGTCGGCAATAAAACCACTCTGTTCGGCCCCCAACAGATTGCCCGCTCCCCGGATATCGAGATCCTGCATGGCAATGTTGAAGCCCGATCCCAAATCAGAGAACTCCTCGATCGCCCGCAAACGACGACGCGCATCGGGGGTCAGCAACTCATCGGGAGGAGAAAGCAGGTAGCAATAACCCCGTTGATCACCGCGTCCCACCCGGCCGCGCATCTGGTGCAGGTCGCTCAACCCGAAGTTCTGCGCATTGTCGATGATGATCGTATTGGCATTGGGAATGTCGATGCCGTTCTCTACGATCGTCGTCGCAATCAGCACGTCGAACTCCCCGTAAATAAAGTCCATAATCAACCTCTCCAACTCCGTAGCCGGCATTTTTCCGTGTCCGGTTGCAACCCTGGCCTGCGGGCAAAGGCGCGTCACCAACCCCTGCAAAGTAATCAGATCTTCCACCCGGTTGTGGACGAAATAGACCTGACCACCACGGGCAAGTTCCGCATTGATCGCATCCCGCACGATCTCCTCCGAAAAGACATGCGATTCGGTCACGATGGGCTGACGGTTGGGCGGGGGAGTCGAGATGATCGACAGATCGCGCGAACCCATGAGCGAAAACTGCAACGTACGGGGAATCGGTGTCGCCGTAAGCGTAAGCGTATCGACATTGACACTCATCTGCGTCAACTTCTCCTTAGCCGCCACACCGAATTTCTGTTCCTCGTCGATAATGAGCAAGCCCAGGTCGTGGAACTTCACCTGCTTGCCCAATATCTTGTGTGTTCCGATCAGAATATCGACCTGCCCCTCCTCCAACTCCTTAAGGATCCGGGTCGTCTCGGCCGAGGATTTCGTCCGGTTTAGGTACTCCACCTTCACCGGAAAATCCTTCAAACGGCGTACAAATGTGCGATAATGCTGCATGGCAAGGATCGTCGTCGGGACCAGCACGGCCACCTGTTTACCGTCGGTAGCCGCCTTGAACGCAGCCCGGATCGCCACCTCTGTCTTGCCGAACCCGACATCGCCGCAGACCAGACGATCCATCGGCTGATCGGACTCCATGTCCCGTTTGACAGCCTGCGTGGCACTCTGCTGATCGGGCGTATCCTCCCACATGAACGAGGCCTCCAGCTCCTGTTGCAAGTAACTGTCCGGCGAGAAAGCAAACCCTTTGCTCGCCTTGCGTTTGGCATACAAGGCAATGAGTTCGCGAGAGATATCCTTGACTGCCCGCTTCGCCGTGGTTTTGAGTTTCTGCCAAGCGCCGCTGCCCAGTTTGTAGATCTTGGGCGGCTCGCCGTCGCCGCTCTTGTAGCGCGAAATCCGATGCAGGGCGTGCACATGCACGAACAACACGTCGTTATCCTTGTATATCAGCTTGATAGCCTCGTGCATCTTCCCGTTCTCGTTGATCTTGACCAGTCCGCCGAAACGACCGATACCATGGTCGATATGTACCACATAGTCACCCAAACGCAACTGATTCAATTCCGCCACGGTCATCTGTTCGTCCCGTTTGATCTCGCCGTTGATGCGGTAGCGCTGGTAGCGGTCGAAGATCTGGTGGTCGGTATAGAAACAGAGTTTCAGAGCATGGTCGATAAATCCCTCATGCAGAATCAGCGGCATCGGGTTGATCCGCACCTCGCGCCGCCCCGACTGGTAGAAGATATTTTCAAGACGTTCCAGCTGAGCTTTATTCTGGGAAAGGATATAGGTCGTATATCCCTGCTGCGCATTCCAGGCCAAATCATCGGCCAGCAGGTTGAAATTCTTATTGAACTTGGGCTGGGGAGCCGTATGGAACTGGATGACACGATCGGCTGAACGCTCTTTCAAATTGTCACGCAATTCGAAAATCCGCATCCCGACCATATCCTCCAGCAACATGTTCCGACTACTCAGATGTCGATCTATTTCGGCCGGTTCCTCCATCTCCGCCAGCGTCTTGCGGCGCACGTCATTCACTCGTCTCAGCACATAATCGGTATCGAAGAACCAACAGGTAGCCTCGTCTGCAAACGCCAATAACGAAATCCGGTCGCCGGCCGCATCGTTCAACTTGGGGACAATCTCGATCTGCGTCATCTTCTCGGCCGAGAGCTGGCTGGAGATCTCGAACCGACGGATGGAGTCCACCTCATCGCCGAAAAAATCGAGTCGGAACGGCTTACTCTCCGAAAAGGAAAAAACATCGAAGATACCGCCACGGACAGAGTATTGCCCTGGCTCATAAACGAAATCGACCCGTGTAAAACCGGCATCGATCAATTGTTGTTCGAGATCCGCAATCGGCAATTTGCTGCCGACTCCAATTCGGATCGTTCTGCGCCCCATCGCATCGGGGTCGGTTACACGCTCGGCCAACGCCTCGGGATAGGTACAAACCACCAGATAGTCGCCTGTCGGAAGTTCTCCCCGCAGTGCATTCAACGCAGCTGTCCGCTGCACGATTCCCTGGGGATCCTCCGTACCGTAAACGATCGAACGCTTATAAGAGGTCGGGAAAAAATAGATCCGGCTCTCGTCCAACAGACCATACAGATCGTTCATCAGATAAGCGGCTGCATCCCGATCCTCGGCCACAAAGAGATGAAGACCTCCCACCCGAGCGATCAACCCCGCTGCGTATGCCGAGAGAGCTCCTCCAACCAGATCCTTCAAACAGACGGTCTTGTCGTCCGACTCGATCGCACGCACCATTTCGCCGAGCGCCTCCGCCCCAGCAAGCAACTTAAGCATATTGGGTTTTTCTACAGTATTCATGGTTGATCCGACAGCCTTGTCGCTTGATAAAAAAGGGCCTCACGGAGATCCCTCTCCGCGAGGCTCCGTATGTTTAACCCCGGTTCAGATCGTGTCCTTTCTTGTCGTAATAATGCACGTCCACGATCCCGACGCTCTGGTCAGCAACGATCTTCAGACGCACCTTGTATTTCCACATCCAACGCAGATAGAGAGGCCACCAACCGTGTTTCAGAAAGGAAGAAACATAGGGGCTGACCCGCAGTTTGATGTATTTGTATCCGGCATCCTGCGTAAAGTAGGAGATACGGTTCTCGATCTTCTTGTCCAGCAAAACCGTCGGCTCGATCCGTCCGCTGCCGTTGCAGGTCGGGCAGACATCCGTCACATCCTGCACGGCAACCGGCCGCACGCGCTGACGGGTGATCTGCATCAAGCCGAACTTGGTCAGAGGCAGCACCGTATGCTTCGCCTTATCGTTGGCCATCAGCTTGACCATCTCGTCGTAGAGCAACTGACGGTTCGGAGCCTTGTGCATGTCAATAAAATCAATGATGACAATACCGCCCAAATCACGCAAGCGCAATTGCCGGGCAATCTCGTGGGCCGCCGCCAAGTTGACATCGAGGGCCGTCTGCTCCTGGTTGTCGTCGATCTTGGTGCGGTTGCCCGAATTGACATCGATCACGTTCATCGCCTCCGTATGTTCGATAATCAGATAAGCACCCCGACGTAGCGAAACATATTTGGCAAAGAGCGACTTGATCTGTTTCGATATGTCGAAGTTATCGAAAATCGGGACGTTACCCTTGTAGAGTTTGACCAGCTTCTCGCTTTGAGGTTCAATCTTCCGGATATACTCCTGAATCTCGCGGAACATCGACTCGTCGTCCACCACGATCTGAGAGAAAGACCCGTTCAACGAGTCGCGTATAATGGTATTGGCCCGACTAAGTTCACTCATCAACAGGGCTGGAGCCGTATTCTTCCGAAGATTGGCCAACGTCTTATGCCACTTATCCACCAACGACTGGATATCCTGTTCAATATCGCTGTCGTTAGCTGCCGTAGCCGCCGTACGGATAATCACGCCGAAATTCTTAGGCAATACGGCAGCGGCGATTCGTTTCAAACGTTTCTTCTCTTCGTTTGAACGAATTTTCTGGGACAAAAAAACTTTCGAAGAGAAAGGGACCAACACGACGTTGCGTCCCGCCAATGAAATATCGGCCGTCAACCGGGGACCTTTGGTCGAAATGGCCTCCTTGGCGATCTGGACCATGACGATCTGTCCGACCTGCAGGTACGAAGAGATTTTCCCCGCCTTGTCGATCGCGGGTTCCATCTTCATCGTTTCGAGACGAAGACCTCGTTTGCCGGGCTGGTAGCTCGCCACTAATTTCTGCAAGGAACAAAACTGACTTCCCAGATCGAGATAGTGGATAAAGGCATCTTTTTCATGACCGACATTCACAAAGGCCGCATTCAATCCCGGCATGATCTTACGCACCTTGCCCAGATAGATGTCTCCAACGGCAAAACCCGTCTGACACTGCTCCTTGCTAAGCTCGACCAGCACCTTATCCTCACACTGTGCGATCGAGATTTCGGTCGGATTTACGTTAATTATTAATTCGCGATTCATATATATTTGCGCAACTCAGGACTTAGCGCCCTCTCGTCACGATTCGACTATGGTTTGGATGAATGATTGTTTTACTTTTCCGGAGAGACAATCCAACTTCCGTTTTTCTTTGTTTGACAGAGATGTGCCGGAGAAAAAAGCGCTCTACAAGATGTTGCACCTCTCAACAAACGGATAATCAAAATATCCCGACAGCCGATCCGCCCTTTTCAAACTCATCTCGGGATTCGCGGATTCAACAAAAGGCCCGGTCGGGAAAATAGGTAAAGCTAAAAGAGCCTGCACCCTTTTAGCTTTATCTATCTCGATAGCACTTAAGGCCGTGCTACTTTACTTTTTCTTATGACGATTCTTGCGAAGACGTTTTTTACGCTTGTGTGTCGCCATCTTATGACGCTTATGTTTCTTTCCGTTCGGCATAACTGTAAATGTGTTTGAAATTTTACTTATGGTTTATTTTACTTTCGCTGCAAAACTCTTCGCCGGTTTGAACGCCGGAATATTGTGTGCAGGGATCGTAATCGTTGTATTTTTGGAGATGTTGCGGGCAACCTTCTCAGCGCGTTTCTTCACCACGAAACTGCCGAAACCACGGAGATACACGTTGTTTCCCTTTGCCAAAGAACCCTTGATGCTCTCCATGAAAGCCTCAACGATAGCCTGGACCTGCACCTTCTCGGCGCCTGTGCTTTTAGCGATTTCGCTAACGATATCTGCCTTTGTCATACTTATATATTTTGTTTTTAAGTTAAACTACGATTTTGCGCTTGCAAATATACGTTTTATTTGATTATATTACAATAAACTACAACTTTTTTATTTCCGAGAGTCTCCTCCAGGAACGTTTTTCCTTCCGCAAAAAAACTTCGTCGGCGCCCCCTT
>MHCFR05601__coassemble_1254_pt1 | contig 17700 bp, 19 predicted proteins | sample MHCFR05601__metabat2_high_PE_060 | metagenome-assembled genome bin MHCFR05601
CCGGCGCGCAAAATCTGAGTGACACTCTAAATTCCCGCCGGGCCACTGGGCCCTGAGTTTGCAAAAATTGCCGCTGGTGCGGTGCCATGCCTGCGCCGCAAATTTCCTCATAAAAATTCCCATTCGAACTGCATTTTCGTCCGTATATTTGCATAAAAGAATACTTCCGCCATGAAAAACTCAGCAAAGATCCTATCTGCTATTATATATAATATAGGTATACTAATTATAACTGTTTCTTGCGAACATCCCGAATTTCAATTACAGGATGGGGATCTTCTCTTTCAGGTAAGCAAAGCAGGTGAAATGAGTCAGGCCATCACCTCTGCAACAGGCAATCCAGACTCGCTTTCCTTCACCCATGTTGCCATCGTGAGCCATGAATCCGATGGCATATATGCCCTGGAAGCGGTTCCAGAGAGAGGTGTTACCATGACTCCCCTACCCGAATTTCTCAATAATGCGGCAAAAATTGAGGGCCGTCCTGCTGTAATTGTGGCACGCCTGCAAACCAGGCGAGCAAAAGAAACAGCCCGATCGGCCGTTTTAAAAGCCAAAAGTTTTCTCGGACAACCATACGACTACTCCTTCCGGCCTGACAACGGGAAAATATATTGCAGCGAGTTGGTTTGGGAAAGTTTTAGGGATCCGCTAAGCGGAATGCCGCTATTCTCTACTCGCCCAATGAACTTCCGGGCTGCGGACGGGACCATGCCTCGTTTCTGGGAGGAGCATTTCGCGACATTGGGAGAACCCATCCCGGAAGGTGTTCAAGGAACCAATCCCAACGATCTGCTCCGGGAAAAGAATCTAAAGGTAATTTATCGCTACTACCGATAAAAAATGGGATAATCCTCAAAGAAGGTTATCCCAGTAAAACAAACACCTCAGGCTTCCGACTTACTTCGCGGCCCGAATTGTTCCGTCGTTCAGAAAGGCGACATAATCGAAATCGTCGAGATAGCGACGACCTGACAATCCATTGTAGTCCAGAATACGCCCCGGTACGAACGCATCCAGCGAACGCATCTTAAAGATCAACGGGCTTTCGACCGAACAACTCTTCTCATAAGCCAACACCACCTTGCGTGCCATCGGCAGACGCTCAAACCGCTTCAATAAGCCCTGATCGAAAGCTGCCGCCTGCATCACAACGCACAAATTCGAAAAATCGAGGCGAGCACTCCGTTCGACCCACTTATCGCGGGCCTCTTCGAACGTGTGATAATGCAGAAAATGAAGTTTAATGTCGGGAAGTGTCCCATTTCCCGACAAAGCCCCGATCGGATAACGACGATCCCCCTCCTGGCCATAGGGGAGCTCACACACCTCTGCTGTGGCATAATAGGAGAGATTCTCTACATAGCAGATAAAATCAGCGCAAGACTCAAAAAAGAGATTAACGGTCGGCGATTTAAACTGCAATCGCAACTCGTGCGCCATTACGCCACCGGTACAATCCAACGAGAGAATCGAAAGGGCATGATTGGTCAACCGCCGGACCAACCGCTTACGGTGGCACATGTGCGTCAGCGAGATTATCTTTTTACGCCACCAAAGGTCTTTTTTCTTTGCACTACTCCGTGTCATATATATATTATTCTATCTTTTCAACAACTACATCGGGATCCTCCCGCAGCAAGGCAAGCAGCTGATTATTATCGCTACGGGGTTTCGCCTTTACGACCATCGTCACACGGTACGAAGCGACCTGACTTCCGATCACGTAAGGCGTTGCCTCATGCGATACGATCTGATAGCCGTTTGTGCGTATGCGATCAATCGAGTTGGCAACCCCCTGCCGACCTGAAACCGAGAAGACGACCACCAAACGGTGCATTCCGAGCGATCGGAAGGCTAGCCCGAGCCCCTCCAAAGCCACCAATGTCAAAACCGTCGCCGCCAAACCCAGCGAGTACATTCCGGCCCCGGTCGCCAGACCAATTCCGGAGACAGCCCAAAGGCTGGCCGCCGTCGTCAGACCGCGCACAACGTGGCGATTGAAAATAATCGTTCCGGCACCGATAAAGCCGATACCGCTCACCACCTGTGCAGCCACACGACTCGGGTCGAGCGAGACTCCCGGCTGTTTTAAGACATCGAAAAAGCCATATTGCGAGACGATCATCAGCAGAGCACTTCCGAGCGCCACCAGAAAGTGCGTACGAAAGCCAGCCTCCTTCTCACGGTATTCGCGATCCAGTCCGATGATCGTACCGAAAATACCGGCCACGACCAATCTCCATATAAAATCCCAATTTGCCTCCATACGCAAAACTCGTTTATTCTCCGCCGTTCTCCGAAACAGGCTATCCGCGCGCATGCCGAAAATAGAGACTCGGCAAGTATCGATCCGTAAAGATACAAAAGAATCTCGCAAAATCAATTCATCCGTTTCGAAGTGATCCTACGGTCCTCCCGAAAGCATAACTTCTCACGAATCAGCGAATCTTTTTAACCGAAAAGGAATACTCTCTGAAATTTTTGTTATCTTTGCAGGCTATGTTTAACTAAATCAACTATTGCGTTATGCCTAAAATGAAAACAAATTCCGCTGCAAAGAAACGTTTTACTTTCACCGGAACAGGTAAGATCAAGCGCAAACACGCTTATCACAGTCACATCCTGACCAAAAAGTCGACTAAACAAAAGCGCAACCTGTGCTACTCGGGTATCGTCGCTGCTGCCGATGAGGCAAAAATCAAGAACCTGCTGGTTAAGTAATTCTCCGAAGGTTCACCTTTTCAATTAACCAAAGGACAACTCAGCCCCGAAGAACGTGAGAGAATCACGTCGCTGACAGTCCGTCAAAAACTTATTTACTATGCCACGTTCAGTAAACGCTGTTGCGTCTCGCGCAAGGAGAAAGAAGGTTTTGAAACTTGCCAAGGGTAACTTTGGTTCAAGGGGAAACGTATGGACCGTTGCCAAAAACACGGTCGAGAAGGGCTTGCAGTTTGCTTATGCACACCGCCAGCTCAAGAAGAGAACATTCCGCAGTCTGTGGATCACGCGTATCAACGCTGCCGTCCGCGCACAGGGAATGACCTACTCTGAATTTATCGGCAAACTCAACGCCAAAGGTATTGTTCTGAACCGCAAGGTTCTGGCTGACCTGGCCATGAACGAGCCGAAAGCATTCGAGGCAATAGTTAACGCAGTGAAATAATAGCGGGCGTTCCAAACGCCATGCAGTCGGATCCTTCGGACTCCTCCGCAGCGAGACGACAGCAACACAAACGGGAGCAATCTTACGATTGACTCCCGTTCTTTTTTTCTTCGAAATAAAAAGAGAGGAGCAGACACCCCTGCTCCTCTCTTTTTCCACGATCAGTCATCGTAATCGGTCACCCAAAAGGTCCGGTCGTCGAAAGTTACCTCTCGGTGATCATTCAACTCGACCTCATAACGACGGTCATCATGCTCGATCCGGGTTACATAGCTACCCGGGAAGTTCTCCTGCAGGTGGGTTGCAATCTGCGAAGGGAGAATCGCCTCCGGAATCAACTCCCCCGCTCCGCAATCCACTTCGCGCCAGGTGCCGTTTCTGCGAAACTCCAGCTTTGTACCTCCCGTGAAGACCACCTCATAGGAGATCGACAACTCGTTCATCTCTTTCTGAATCATCAACACCGAGTGATCCGCATAGTAGTCCGCAATGAACTTCTGAGCTGAGGCGGGCAGTTTCTCCTTCGGGATCGGACGGCTGTATTCGATACTCCAGATTACGACAAACAGTACGCCCGCAACCACGATCCCCGCAGCAATCTTTACCCACACATTATTTATTATACGTTTCCACATGGTCGCAGCCGTTTTTTAGAAATCGATGTCTACCACCTTGAAGTTCCGATCGAACTCGATCTCCATTCCATTCGACAGCTCGACCTCCCATCCATAGGCTTTGCTCTCGATCTTCCGTACCTCGAGATTGTCGTAATGCTGGGCGGTCAGATAATCGCGAATCTGCTGCGGCACGATAGCCTCCGGAAGGGCGGAGTACTTCCGCTCGACGCTTTTCCACTGGCCGTCCTGACGGAAATCGACCTCCGTACGATCGGTGAAAACAACCTCATACTCCTCCTTGAATGAATCCCGTTCCGCAACGGCATAAGCTACGGTCAGATCCTTGAAATAGGTATTTACGAACTCCTGTGCCGGTTTGGGCAACTGATCGACCGTAATCGGACGCTCCTTACCATCGGCGTGAGCACCTACGATACCTGCGAACAACAAAGCGACTGCAACAAAATACTTTTTCATAATTCTCTATTTTTTAGGTTAAACTTATTACTTCGACAACCGATTATCACGCTTATCGTATCACAAAGGTGCGGATCGATTCTGAAACCAATCTGAATTTTTCATCTCCGATACTTTTTTTTCGAGCGAGACACTCTGTTTGGAGGCCCGAACCCGCGGCCAAAACGACACCACGCCATCCTTATGATCCGAAATAATCTTTACCAGGAAGTGGCGCGTTGGAAATATTATCGTATTTTTGTAGTAAAATATCGGAATTATGGAGTCATTGAAAGAACTATATAGAATCGGATCCGGCCCTTCGAGCAGCCATACGATGGGGCCGCAAAAGGCAGCCAGGGAGTTCCTCTCCCGCCATACGGATGCCGACCGTTTCGAGGTAACCCTGTACGGGGCATTAGCGGCTACCGGCAAAGGGCACTTGACCGACATGGCAATTTTGTCAGTCCTCGAACCGGTCGCTCCGACCCAAATCGTATGGCATCCCGAAATCGTGCTCCCCTTCCATCCGAACGGAATGCTCTTCAAAGCATTCAGACAGGAGCGTCTTCTGGAAGAGTGGACCATCTTCAGCGTCGGAGGCGGTGCGCTGGCCAATGAGGAGACGATCAAGACTCCCCCTCCGAGCATCTATCCACTAAACCACATCTCCGATATTCTGGAGTGGTGCGGCCAGGAGGGAAAAACATTCTGGGAATACGTCGAAGATTGTGAGGGCCCCGAAATTTGGGATTATCTCGACCAGATATGGACCACGATGAACGAAACCATCCAACGAGGCTTGACAGCCGAGGGTGTTCTACCCGGAGGGCTGAAGGTCGCCCGCAAGGCCAGCACTTATCTGGTCAAAGGTGAAAGCTACACGGACAGCCTACGGGGAAGGGCAAAGTTATACGCTTACGCCCTGGCCACCGCCGAGGAGAACGCTTCGGGCGGTACGGTCGTTACAGCCCCCACCTGTGGATCGAGTGCCGTCATGCCGGCCGTTCTCTTCCATCTGGTCGACACGAGGAATTTCTCCCGACTCCGCATCCTGCGAGCCCTGGCAACGGGAGGTCTGTTCGGCAACGTCGCCAAGACCAATTCGTCGATCTCCGGTGCCGAGGTCGGTTGTCAGGGAGAGGTAGGTGTAGCCTGTGCCATGGCAGCGGCCGCTGCCTGCCAGCTCTTCGGAGGAACTCCCTCCCAGATCGAATATGCAGCCGAGATGGGTTTGGAACATCACCTCGGTCTGACATGCGACCCGGTATGCGGACTGGTTCAAATTCCCTGTATCGAACGGAATGCCATTGCGGCTGCACGGGCCCTCGATGCCAATACTTTCGCCTGCCTCTCGGACGGACGCCACATGATCAGCTACGACCGTGTAGTGCGCGTCATGAAGGAGACCGGACATGATATTCCGAGCCTCTATCGGGAAACCTCGGAAGGAGGTCTGGCCCGTAATTTCGACCTGCACTGTTCGAAATGTATCGGCCAAAACAAATAAGGAGGAGAAAAAAATATGCTTACCAGAAAACTATTACCAATTTTTACGCTTATGTCGATGCTTTCGTTTTCGGGATGCAAGCCCCAGGCGGCTCAGTATCCCTCGGATCGTCTGACCACCCAAGACGGCCGTGAACTCACGCTCACGTTCTTCGGACACGCCTCGCTGGCCATCGAGATCGAAGGACGGCATATTTACATAGATCCGGTCAGCAAATACGCCGACTATGCCTCTCTCCCGAAAGCAGACCTGATCCTGGTAGGTCATTCGCACTATGACCATCTGGACACGGCAGCCATTGCCGCCCTCTCTTCGCCGCAGACTACCGTTATCTGCGACAAGACGAGCGGCGAGATGCTCGAAGGGGATGTTCAGGTCATGAGACCGGGCGATACGCTCCAGCCCCGCAACTACCTCACCATCGAGGCAGTTCCGGCCTACAACACGAGTGCACACCAATTGCAGTTCCATCCCCGCGAACGGGAAGACTGCGGGTACATTCTGACCCTCGGAGGCACCCGTATCTATATTGCCGGCGACGGCGAAAATACGCCGGAGATGAAATCGCTCCGCAACATCGACATCGCCTTCCTGCCCGTAAACCAGCCCTACACGATGACCGTCGAGCAGGCGGTCGATGCCGTAAAGGCAATCCGTCCAACGATCTTCTACCCCTACCACTACGGCGAGGTTGACCAACCGACCGATGTCGAGGCATTGGCCAAGGCTCTGCAAGGAGTAACCGAGGTACGTATCCGGCCGCTGGAATAGACACGACGGCAAAAAAGAACTGAAAAGAGGTCCCCGTCCGCCCGAAACGACGGACGGTGCAAGAAAAGAATTCTATTCGGATCTCCGGAAACCACCAAGCGCGGGAATGGTTATATCCATTCCCGCGCTTGTCATTACCTCTCTTCGGCCCTGCAACAGCCTCCCGTTGCAGAACCGAAGCAGACACTCCCTATTCGCGGATGCAGCGGATGTTGCCACCGATCGCCTCGTTCTGGGCGTTGTTGTTGCTCACCATGCGCGAATACCAATAAAGCATATACCCCTTGAAATTCTGAGCCGGATAACCATGATTATAACTGCATGCAGACCAGTAGTAACCGTAACGGCCCACGTTCGACAGACGGCCCTGATCGGTTCGATAACCTTGTGCCGGCCAATATCCACCGTTGTAGGTCCTCGACTGATACTGTCCCGTTTCGACCATTGTCGTCTTATCCGCATCAGCCATCACCTCCTGATACCATGCCGGAACCTTATATCCCGGAGGACAGGGATCGAACATCGTCTTACGGCTGGTATGGTTGACGAAATCGTACCCCCACAATTCGGCGTACTGCACATTGTCGTCGTTAACCCATGCACCGACACCGCTCGATCCGAGCTGGGCCCCGTAGGTAATGAATGTCATCGGATGGGCCGCTGCGTACTCGACCGATTTGCCGATCTCGATAACGGCTGCATCATTGCGAAGAGTCTCCCACCCTATCGTATGGGCCATGTTGAAGATACAGCTCCCCTCCATAGCTGTCTGGAAAGCATCGCCATCGGGAATCGCAGCTCCGTCGGGATTGATCAACGCGGAGGCGGCAATGAAAGGATCCTTACGTCCCCACTGATAGAAGAAGCCGAACGATGCTACGTCGTCGACCGCAGTAGAGGTCGCACCCACGTTGCGATCGAGGAACTGGTATTCGGGCGACGACCCTCCGACGAGCTGAAGCGACGGATCGTCCGTCATCCAAATATGCCAGCTCCAGACGAGTTGCTGCTCTGCGTCAAACAGGGCGAGAATCACATTGCCTCTGCCTGCGGAAGCTTCGAAACGGATCCGTTTCGAAGCGGCATCGAAAACGACGTTGGAGACCAGCCCCTCTGCAGTAGCCCACAGCCAATCGGCACTCCAATCGGCACCGACAGCAATCGAAGACTCGAAATGTTTGCTCTCCGCATCGTTGTTCGAGCTAACGCCATTTCCACGGACATCGGCCGTGAAAGAGTATACGCCCGGTTCGGAAACCACATAACAGTTGGCCGTTCCCCCCGCACTCAGATCGATCGATGCGGGAGCCTCCGTCCGGAACGTCTTACTTGTCAGATCACTGCGCGAGTCTGCATCGGATACATAGGCACAGATACGGTATTCGGTATCTGCCGTCAAACCGGCGACCTTCAAGGTCGTCTCAGAGAGAGCCTCCGTCTCCGTGAACTCCGACGGATCCTTCTCGGAAGCAGGGACGCAAGTCCAGAAAAGATGCTGGGCATCGGCAGTCTTCACCGCAACCTCGGCACCGTCGGCAGTCGCCGAAATCACTCCCAGCTCAAGAGAGGGTAAACGCAACGTCTCAAAATCGCGCGTTACGATTTCACTCATCTCACTCCATTGGTTTTCAGCCCGGGCCCGAAGCGTATAAGCAGTTCCCGGTTCGAGATCCTTGACGGTAATCTGCGCCGAAGTCTCGTTCACAAGTTCCGTCCATCCCTTTTCAGTCGGAGTTGTACCTTTCGGCAAACAACAGTAACTCATCCGCACGGCATTGGTGGAGGTTAACATAAAAGTCACCTCATGTTTGGTAGGTTTCACCTCTTCGATAGCAATAGAGGCCGGAAGATGCATTTCAGGGTAGGGTTCCGACTTGTGACATCCCGTCAGAAACATGGCTATCAAAGCCACCGAAAAAAGTACAAAAAAATTCTTCATATTCCTGTAAAATTAAAAGTTAGGCGTCACACCGCACCATCGACGACACCTGTACAGGAACATTTGCGGAACAAAAAAACTTTCAGGGGAAACATCCGACCCTCACCCCGCCCGTTCTCCGCAGGCATACGTTCGAAACAAGCAAAGGCAGGTCTTCTGACTCGTTTCCGGCGCGACGCCTTCCCGACGAGAAGTCAGTGGCGAAAGAATGTCGCGGCGACCAATCCGAAAAATATTCGGAACGAAACTCACAGCAGCGGGAACTGTTGCAGACTTACACTGCATTCCCTTTTAATCCCTGCGGCAGTACCGCGAGGGAACCGTTTGCAGGGCAAAGGTAGTTATTTCCGACAAAATTCCAAATTTATAGGGATGAAACACCCTCCCTTGCGACGAACCAACGTAAAATTCTCCACCCGAGGCTATGGCCTTTGACAAGTCATACATCTCTGCACGGAATCGGCAATCCAACTCTATAATCCTCGACATAGAGCTCCTTCCATCGCATTCCGGAGAAAGGCTTTCCCAACAAAAAAAACCGAAGGCCTATTGAAGCCCCCGGTTTCCATACCTTATATACTACTTAACCCAGACAGCGGGGCTACTGCTGAGGCTTCACCTCGGCTTTCACCCGTACTTTGGCAAAACCCTCGATCAACTTTTCAGGCGAAGTTTTGCTTGCATCGTACGTTACGGTCACCTCTTTCGTAGGAACATCGACCTGCACATCCTTGACCCCTTTACCGAGCATCGGAACGTTGTTCAGGATGCGATTTGCACAACCCTCACAGTGAATGTCGGTCATGAAGACCGTCGTCGTAATCTCCTTTTCCTTCTTTTTCGCAGGCTCTTTGGCCGAAAGGGTTGCAAGGCCGCATCCCAAAACTGCTAGCAGGCAGCACAAAAGAATCTTTTTCATTGTTTTTATCTGTTTTAAATCGTTGTTTCAAACAAAGGATGGAATTAATAGAAATTGATACGGACTCCGGCATAGAATTTCCGTCCCATCAGCGGGCCCCAAACTACCGACGAATTGAACTTGGCCGACCAAGGATCGTTCGCATTCAGAATGGGGTTCTCCTGCTTGTAATCGAGAATATTCTCACAACCGACGTAGATATCGAACTTGCCCACCTTGTGGCTTACCTGGGCGAAAAACATCGGATAGACGGGCGAAGTTCCCGAATCAGCCAGATCCCCTGTCTGGGTTGGGAGGCGCGAAGGTCCGTTGAGCTGAGCCGTAAAATCAAATGTCCAGCGACGATAACGGGTTGCATACTGCAAATTAATCAAGGCCTTGTAGCGGCTGATGAGCGGGCGCTCAACCAATGCGGTCGTACCGTCCGGACGATCGATCGTCATGCGGCTGTTCGTATAGCGGTACGTGGCAAAGATGTCGAACCGCTCGATGGGTGTCCAGGTAAAGTCGATCTGGAACGTATCGGTATAGGAGCGCTTGTCGGTATCGTAGATATAGATCTGATCTGCGGAGTACTCCTGGTCGGCGACCACCTGATTGTAGAACTGGGTGCGGAAGTAATCGAAACTCAGCGAGGCATCCTCGCTCTGTACCAGCGTAAAGACCTGCATCAGGCTACCGCCTACCGTAAGCGCCTTTTCCATCCGGTTCAAGGCTTTGTAATCGCCGTGGAGTTGAGGTCCGAGAGACGGATTGCCGAAAACGATCTGACGACCCGTAGCCAGGATACCGATATTGTCTGTGATAACACTGGTCGATCGATAGCCCAATCCGGCCGATCCCCGCAGGATCGTCGTGGGGGTAATGTTCCATTTGACATGACCACGGGGAGTAAAATAGAACTTGTCGTAATAGGCGTTATAGTCGCCGCGGACACCCGCCACAAGCGAGAATTTCTCCTTGATCGTATAGGTATATTCGGCGTAGGCACCCACTTCGTTCTCCGAACGACCCAGATCGAGCGGTTGATCGTCGCCCAAACCACCCAAGGTGATGAGCCACGGCGTGGGGTTCAGCAGCGTCTCATCGACAAAGTCGAGGTGCGCCTGCACACCCATGATCAGCGAGTGACGATAGGCAAAGTAGTGGTTATACATCGCATTGAGCGAAACGATGTTGTCCAGACCGGCATAATTGTTCAGACCGAAATAGGCATCCTCGTGGAAACGGTCGTAATCGGCCACAAAAGCGAAGTTCGAACGCAGTTCATCCTGCTCCTGCTCGTCATAGACCGACGGACCGACCGGTATGCCGAACTTCACGTACGCGTTTAATTCGCGGTTTTTGATTTGCGAACCGTACAAATCGGGCTTCAAATCGCGCTCCATCTCCTCTCGCATCGATGCCTTATAATGCGTAGTACCGCTCAAGCGGTTCTCTGCCAGATACTTGAATCCCCAGCGCAACTGCGCTCCGTTGTCGGCCGTGTAGAGCCAACGGTTAGCTACCGCTCCCAAGCGGGTCTTGGGCAGATCCATGAATCCATCCTTGTTGTCGTCCATATCGCCGAATGCATGCGTATCCATCGAACCATGTACCAACAAGACTGTCGAAAGTTTACCATCTTTGGTAACGGGCAACGCCGTCGAAAGGTTCAACTCCGGACGCAACTCGTCATCCACGTAGAGATTGATGAACAGGCGCTCGTCATCGGTCGGCTTACGGTGCTCCAGGTTAATCTGTCCCGTAATGGCCTCGTGTCCGGCCGTCACCGAGGAGATACCTTTGGAGACCTGGATCGAATTGAGCCACATACCGGGTGTGTAGCTCAACCCGTAGGGGGCACTCAAACCACGCATGATCGGACGGTTCTCATCCAGGATCTGCGTATAGGTACCGGCCAGTCCCAACATCTTGATCTGACGGGCACCCGAAATCGCATCGCTATAACCGACAGTTACCGAAGCCGAATTCTCGAAACTCTCGGCCAGGTTGCAACATGCCATCTTGCAAAGGCCGGCAAACGAGATCATCTCCCCCTTGAGGATTCCCTCGCGTTTCACGTAATTACCGCCGAGTGTGCTGTTCACCACCACGCTCTCGATCTGAATCCCCTCGGTCGAAAGGCGAAAATCGACCTGCTCGACACCATTCTCCACACGAATCGTATCGTTGGCATACCCCATATACGAGGCGACCAGATTGTCATACCCTTTGACACGGTGCAAGGCATAAGCTCCATCGACATCGGTAGTGCAGCCAACGGTCGTCCCGGCCCAATAGACCGATGCCCCGATCAGCGGTTCATTGCTTTCCGCATCGCGAACCGTTCCCTTGATATTCTGAGCCTGGGCAACACCGCATGCGGCAAAAAAGAAAAATAATAATGTAATGAATGATTTAAAATTCATATCTCTCCGTTAAATTTGTCTTTACGACCCAAAAGTAATCGTTCGTATCTGCAACCGGGTTGCAGATACCTACAACCAACATGTTCCTGCCACGGCCAAGCATTAGAAAAGCCGCTGTCCGGAAGCAGGAAAGAGGGTGTCAGACAAATACGGGAGGGGCACGCAATCCGACCGTAGGGGCCGCAAAGGTACCATATAACAGGACGGGATGCTCGAAAATCAGCTCTCGAACGGGAAGGTTTTGCAATGCCAGCAAAGTCTCTGTCGGCAAGGCATAAGGCAAATCGACGACTGCGGCCGATTTTTCATTTCGTTCAGAAGAGGGGGAGGCCGTATAGAGATCCTCTGCACGGGAGTGGTCCACGCCACATCCGCAAGAAGTATCGAGATCGGTCGTATGATTGAGACAATCGCTATGGGTAACACAACTGCCCGCATGACAGCATACATGCGTATGTTCCGCAAGCGCCTCGCCGCAATGGCAGGTCAGCACGTGATAGGCCATACTGCCGATCGTCAGCGTATAGACGAGCAGCAACGTAAGTGCCATCAAGTATTTGCGGACATTCTGTCTCATTTTTCCACCAGATTGCACGTTTCGAGCCGCTCGATCCAGGCTTTCGCATCGCGGCGGGCCACTTCGGGTGCTACTTCGTATCGGGACAACAGAAGGTTGCAAACCTCGTCGGCATCGAAATCACGCCCCTGTAGCTGGTTCCACAGCCAGAGCGAAGTCTCGTTCAAGGCGATTACTTTGGTCATATCCGCGCCATAACGCCCCTGCATCACCACGATGTGTTCACCGGCCATTTCGCGGACTTTATATTCGGCCTTGATCTTCATAACAAAAGGTTATTTTCTTTTTCGGATGTGCAAATATATCAAAATATTTCGAATGGAAAAACCCTGACCACAAATTGCCCCCCGTAGAATACGTTGCAAAAGCAGTCCGAATACGCTATCTTTGCGACAAAGAGAAGGCACACAACCCGGCAAGGCAGCTACATCTGCTGCGACTTTTACCCCGTGCCGCTACTGTTGCAATGGATTCTTCGAACGATCAAATACGCCGACAAATCACCGAGGTACTCAAACGTTACTGGGGGTTTACCTCGTTCCGTTCGGTACAGGAGCAGATTATCCTCTCGGTTCTGGCGAGGCGCGACACGCTCGCCCTGATGCCGACCGGCGGAGGCAAATCGCTCACCTACCAGATCCCGGGACTCGTCAATGACGGAATCTGCCTGGTGGTAACTCCCCTGATCGCCCTGATGAAGGATCAGGTCGACCGTCTGCGTAAAATGGGTATTCAGGCGACGGCCGTCCATTCGGGACTCTCGGCACACCAGATAGACATCGCGCTGGACAACTGCGTGTACGGGGATATGAAATTCCTCTATGTAGCCCCCGAACGCCTCACCTCCGAGGCGTTCCGCCTGCGCATCCGGCGCATGAAGGTCTCCCTGTTGGCCGTCGACGAGGCCCACTGCATCTCACAATGGGGCTACGACTTCCGCCCCTCCTACCTGCGGATTGCCGAACTGCGCGAGATGTTGCCCGACACCCCGGTTTTGGCACTGACAGCCTCGGCCACACCACGTGTAGCGGAGGATATCATGGAGAAACTCCGATTCACCACCCCGCACCTGATCCGCAGCAGTTTCTCGCGGCCGAACCTCTCCTACTCGGTCCGCCGCACCGACGACAAGAACGAACAGCTGCTGCGCATCATTCGCAACGTAGGCGGCACGGGCATCGTCTATGTCCGTACGCGCGAAGGAGCCGAACAGATCGCTTCGTTCCTGCGCGAAGAGGGGATTCCGGCCGGATTCTATCATGGAGGGTTGGGCCACGCCGAGCGCACCATGCGTCAGGACGACTGGATCACGGGGAAGAGCCCCGTTATGGTAGCTACCAACGCCTTCGGCATGGGAATCGACAAGGCGGATGTCCGCTACGTCGTCCACTACTCGATGTGTGATTCGCTGGAGAGCTACTACCAGGAGGCCGGGCGTGCCGGCCGCGACGGGAATCGCAGCTACGCCGTTCTACTGATTTCTCCGGGAGACGAAGGGCGAATCGCCAAGCGGTTCGAAGCGGAGTTTCCTCCCCTGGACAAGATTCGCACCATCTACGAAAAGGTATGCAACTACCTGCAGATTGCCATTGGCGACGGAGCGCAAAGCGGGTTCCCGTTCAATCTGCCCGACTTCTGTGCCCGGGAACACCTGTACACGGGCACCGTTCAGAATGCCTTGAAGATCCTTCGCCAAAACGGCTACATGACCCTCACCGACGAGATGGAGAATCCGGCCCGCATCCTTTTCTGCGTCAGCCGGGACGAACTCTACCGGATACGGGTCGATCGCAACGATCTGGATCACTTTATCCGCACCCTGCTCCGCCTCTACGAAGGAGTTTTCACCGATTTTCGCCCCATCAACGAACAGGAGATCGCCACCTGGAGCGGCTATACTCCGCAAAAAGTACGGGAGTTACTGCAACGGCTCTGGCAATTGCGCCTGATCCGCTATATCCCGTCGAACCGTTCGGCCATTCTCTACATGGACGAGGAGCGCCTGCCGACAGCCGACCTTTATATCTCGCCCGAGTCATATCGCCGCCGACAGGAGCTGACCCGCGAGCGATTTGAACAGATGCTCGCCTATGCCTCGAACGAAACGACCTGCCGGAGCCTCTTCCTGGAACGCTATTTCGGGGCAGAAGACCCGCACGACTGCGGTATATGTGACCTTTGCCTTGCCCGCAAACGGGCAGCACGAGGGAAAGAGCCGGATATGAACAAACTTCGGGAAGAACTCATGCAGCGACTCACTACGGAGACTCTCGAACCGCAAGAGGTTGCCTCGGCTCTCCCCTACCCGCCTGAAAAAATCGCCGAAGCGATCGGCAAATTACGCGACGAGGGTAAAATTTACCTCAACGGGGAGGGTAAAATCACAATTAATCGGTAACTTTGCATGATTTTATCACATGACAAAGCCGATCATATTTCCTGCCAATATCAGCAACGACGACACCGCGCTGCTGCCCGCCATTGAGTTCGACGGGCCCATCTCGATCATCGACACCGAATCGCAGATCAAGGCGGCCTGCCGTTATCTGGCCGGACAGCCCATCATAGGATTCGATACCGAAACCCGCCCCTCGTTCCGGGCGGGTGTCATCAATCGGGTCGCCCTGCTGCAACTCTCATCGGCAGAGCGCAGTTTTCTGTTCCGACTCAACAAGATCCCGCTCGACAAGGCGATTATCAAACTGCTCGAGAGCAAGGAAATCCTGAAGATCGGGATCGACATCAAGGGAGATTTGAGAGCCCTGCACAACATCCGCCACTTTCAGGAGCGGAATTTCATCGACCTGCAACACTTCGTCGAAGATTGGGGCATTGCCGAAAAGAGCCTGCGCAAGATCTCGGCCATCGTATTGGGCAAACGGGTATCGAAAGCCCAACGGCTCAGCAACTGGGAGGCGACACAACTGACTCCCGGCCAACAGCTCTATGCCGCCACCGATGCCTGGGTCTGCACCCGTATTTACGATCAGCTATTGCACACGCCAAAACCGAAAAAGAGAAAAAATGACGCCACAAATCCATCTGCGCAGAGGTAAAGAAGAGTCGCTGTTACGTCGCCACCCGTGGGTATTCTCCGGGGCGATCGAATCTGTCCGTTACGAGGGGATCGACCTCCCGGAAGGGACTCTGGTCGATGTCTATACCAAATCGGGAGATTTCATCGCAAGAGGACACTACCAGATCGGGTCGATTGCCGTCCGGGTACTGACCTTCGAACAGGAACCCATCGATGCCTCCTGGTGGCTGCGGAAAATCGCCACGGCCTACCATGTGCGTCAGACGCTCGGGCTGACGGACAACCCGACTACGACCTGTTACCGACTGGTTCACGGCGAGGGGGATTCTCTTCCGGGACTGGTCGTGGATATCTACGGCACGACGGCCGTCGTACAGTGCCACTCGGTCGGAATGTACCGCTCCCGTGCGGAGATTGCCGAGGCAATCCACACCGTTTTCGGCGGGCGTATCACATCGATCTACGATAAAAGTTCACAAACAGTCCCCTTCAAAGCCGGATTGAATGCCGTAGACGGTTACCTGCTGGGGAAACCCGGCCAAACGCCGCAAACCGTCATCGAAAACGGAGAAAAATTCCTGGTCAACTGGGAGGAAGGACAGAAGACCGGCTTTTTCCTGGACCAGCGGGAGAACCGTGAGCTCGTCCGCCGTTACGCCCAGGGACGCACCGTACTGAACACCTTCTGCTACACGGGCGGCTTTTCGGTCTATGCCCTGGCAGGCGGCGCAAAGGAGGTCTGCTCGATCGACTCTTCGGAACGGGCCGTTTCGCTGGCCGACGCCAACGTACGACTCAATTTCGGCGAGAACGCGCCGCATACATCGCTGGCCGTCGATGCAGTCGAATACCTCAAGGATATCGGCGACAAGTACGATCTGATCATTCTCGACCCGCCGGCCTTCGCCAAACACCACAAAGTGCTCGGCAACGCCATGCAGGGATACAAACGCCTCAATGCACGGGCTCTGTCGCAGATCAAAAGCGGCGGTATTCTCTTCACCTTCTCCTGTTCGCAGGCCGTTTCGAAGGAACTCTTCCGTACAACGGTCTTTTCGGCAGCGGCCATTGCAGGACGCAACGTGCGAATTCTGCACCAACTGACTCAGCCGGCCGACCACCCGATCAACATCTACCACCCGGAAGGAGAATACCTGAAGGGACTGGTCCTTTACGTAGAATAATCACAACGACATGGAACGGGAAACGATCGTACTCGACTTCTTGAACAACCACGGCATCCAATACGAGGTCTATCACCATCCTGCCTCTCCAACTATCGAAGAGGCCAAGGCACATTGGCGCAACGACGGGTCGAAACATTGCAAGAATCTCTTTTTCCGGAATCATAAAGGGAACCGACACTATCTGGTCTGTTTCGATTGTGACCGCAACCTGGCCATACACGATCTGGAGCATCGCCTGCATCAGGGGAAACTCACGTTCGCCTCTCCGCAAAGAATGGAGCGTTACCTCGGTCTCGAACCGGGATCTGTCTCACCATTCGGTTTGATCAACGATCAGGAACACCATGTACATCTCTTCCTGGACAGTACCCTGCAGGAGTGCAAAAGCCTCAGTTTCCATCCGAACGACTGCCGCGCAACGATCGTCATCTCCCGCACGGAGTTCGAACATTTCCTCTCTTTGACAGGCAACAGTTACGAATATATCGACCTGTTCGAATAGACGTTTTTTTATTTTAACCCGGCTCCCCATTCTTTTTGTAAAAAAATGGGGAGTCTTATTATTTTACCCATCAACAACATCAATAAAATAACTAATACCACTCCATTATCTAAAATAATTTTGATTATATTTTTTAAATTTTCAAAACCATTACAACCAGTCCATAAATATAACTACAAACACACAAAATATTGTAAATCAAAAATTTACACAACAAACAAATCTCTCAAGAGAGCAATAAAAGGTCCCCAGGCAGCTCTTTTAAAGCCTATATACGCCTCCAGCCACGAAATAAAAAAATCCTTAAAAAAAATTTTGTAATTCATTTTTTTAAACTATATATTTGTAATAGAGTTAAAAGAAAAACAGAACATTATAGGGTCCTTTTCTTACGAAAAACAGCAATACCTTATTAAAATACAAACATACATTTTACACCTTTTTTATTATTTAACCCAGGAAGAAGCTCCTGTACGATCGGGAGCCGAATCCAACTAATCAAACTCATTATTCCATGAAAAAAATCTCCTTTTTTCTGGTAGCTTTATTAACTACTTTTGCTTTGGGCTTCAGTAGTTGTAGCGATGATGATCCGGCACAGACAG
>MHCFR05601__coassemble_1255_pt1 | contig 17698 bp, 15 predicted proteins | sample MHCFR05601__metabat2_high_PE_060 | metagenome-assembled genome bin MHCFR05601
TCGATCTGCATTTGAACATAGAAGTTCCCGCATCGCTTGAGACAATTTGCTCATACCCTATCGAGACGATCTCTTCCACCCAATATCACTGTGATCTAAACAGGGTTTTATCACAATCCCTTAACTTTGCCTTTATACAGAAAAACGCATATATACACACGATCGAAGAGATCCCCTATCGAATGGATATTTATCAAATATCCGGGATGCAATGCAATAAAGCACGCTACGACGAACTTCTCGAACTAACGCAAGCAAGCGTCTCCTATTTCAGTGAAATCTACGGTGATTCATATTTATCAGCCCCAAGAAGAATCTCCTCATATCCGATATTCTTATTCCATGACGGAAAAGGGTTCAGCAACAGATACAACATCGGATTTATCTCAGCCTCGCAGGAAAAATTCTCGACATATCCCAACATTTACCCTTTGGTACATGAAATAGGACATCGGTGGTTGGGTGAATGGACTCTGCTTATTGACGACGGAGAACCAGGGGCATACTTCATAAAAGAGTCTTTGAATGAATTTATGACATTAATGTTTCTTCGCCACTATTATGGAGAGAAATTATACCGATCACTGATTGAAAAATACGCACAGGAATATCTCCAAATAAAAGATACCCCACAGGACGAACCATTTATCAACATCGTAGAAAACAACAATAATATCATTGTATACAACAAAGGGCCTCTCGTATTGGATTGGATTGCCCAAGAGATCGGATATGAAAATCTCACAAAAACGATCAGCCAATTTTATCGGGAAAACGCAGGGAAATATCCATTAAGATATTCAGATCTGATTAAACTGCTCAACAAGACTTATCCCGACAAAAAAGCTCTCTTTGAGAAGTACCTTTAATCAAATAAGCAGGAATAAAATTCGTATTAAACAAAAAAACTCGACTTTACAAGTAATGTAAAGTCGAGTTTTTACTTGAGATACCAAGTTCATTTTTCTGCGGAGAGAAGGGGATTCGAACCCCTGATACGCTTTAGACGTATACGAGCTTTCCAGGCGCGCCTCTTCAACCACTCGAGCACCTCTCCTTGGGCGAGCAAAGATAGGTATTTTTTTTCATATCGCTGCAAAAGATTCCAAGAAAAGCGTTATGGCCCCGGTTAAAAAAACATGAGGGCAAAAAAAGGAACCTCCTCGCCGCAAATCGACAGGCCGAACTCTTTTTTATCGCATCGCTTTTCGTATCTTTGTCCGAAACCAAATAAACCCTCCATGAAGAAAACAATTCTCACTGCGGCTTTGAGCGCCGCATTTTTCAGTGCGTCGGCACAAGTGCTGACCTCAACCGACCTGAAATCCATTCAGGATTCATTTGTCCGGGATGCCGGGACAACCGCCCTGCAAAACGCGCTGAGCAACGAGACCGATCTCAACAAACTGGCCCTCAACCGCGAGTTGCAGGGAAAGATCGACCACTACTTCAAATACCGCGTCGATGTAAAGGGCATTACCGACCAGCTACAGTCGGGACGCTGCTGGATGTTCACCTCGATGAACGTGCTCCGCCCCTCGGTCATGAAGCAGTTTAACATCGCTTCATTCGATTTTTCGCACAACTACAACTACTTCTGGGATCTGTTCGAGAAGTCGAACCTCTTTCTCGAAAATGCCATCGCCACGGCCGACCACGACATGACAGATCGCGACGTGGAGTGGTTTTTCAAGAAACCGGTCGACGACGGCGGTGTCTGGAACCTCTTTTATAACATCGCAGGGAAATACGGTGTCGTACCGGCCAGTGTCATGCCCGAAACGGCCCACTCGAACAACACGGGGAGAGTGCGGACCATCCTCAACGAACGTCTGCGGGCCGGCGGCTACCAACTGCGCGAAATGGTTGCCGACGGGGCAAACGAAAAAGAGTTGAAAGCAGCGAAACTCGAAATTCTGAAGGATGTCTATCGGGTTCTCGCCCTCTGTCTGGGTGTCCCGCCTACCGAATTCGAATGGCGCTACCAAACCACCGACGGACAGATCAAAACCCTGAAAACTACCCCACTCGAATTCTACAAGAGCATCATCCCTGCAAATTACGACCCGCAGACCTACATCATGGTGATGAACGACCCTACGCGTGAATACTACAAGACATACGAGGTGCAGAACTACCGCAACACCCTTGAAGGGATCAACTGGGTCTATCTGAACCTCCCCAACGACGTGATCAAGAAGGCGGCACTGGCCTCAATCAAGGCAAATGAGGCGATGTATGCCTCATGTGACCTTCCCCAGATCGACCGTCAGGAGGGAATCTGCGATCCGGAGATGTACGACTACGAATCGCTCTTCGGCATTCGTCTCGACATGGACAAGAAGGCCCGTATTCTGACCCGACAGAGCGGATCGGCCCACGCCATGACCCTCATGGCTGTCGATACGGATGAAAACGACGTTCCTGTCAAGTGGCAGTTCGAGAACAGCTGGGGTCCGAACTCCGGCCACGAAGGATATCTCACCTTCACCGACAAATGGTTCGACGAATATATGTTCCGTCTGGTTATCAACCGCAAATACCTGGACGAGAAGTCCCGGAAGGCGGCCCGCACCAAACCGGAACAACTGCCCGCCTGGGATTATATGTTCTAAAAGGAACTCTTCATAACAGCAGATCCGATCTCGGTTTCGAGATCGGATCTGCTGTTTATAGTGCTATCGGGATGCCAACAACTCCTTCCACTGCGAATGGCGGGCGATATAGATCTCCGAATAACTGCATTGGGGAATCACCTTCAACCCCTGCCGCTTGAGATCTTCGAGCACCGCCTCGGTCAGTTCGGCCGCAATTCCCTGTCCGGAATACCGCTTCGGCACCCCCGTGTGGGTCAAAACGACGATGTCCGTACCTATTCGCTCGTAATCAACGACAGCAATATCATCGCCCAGATCGAACTCGTAGCGGCTCGCACCGACATTGTTTTTCAGCTCATATCTTTTCCCCATACCAAAGTTTCCCTGTAATCCTTGTAAAAAACCGAACCGGATTCCTCACGGAGTCCGGTTCGGCATAAACAACTATTTCTTATTTATTAAGCTTTTCCGGCCGATCCGAGTACCTCGTTGCACTTGTGCATGTAGAGTTTTTTCATCTCGTCACGAGCGGGTCCCAGGTATTTGCGCGGATCGAACTCGGCGGGTTTGTCCGAAAGAACCAAACGCACGGCTGCGGTCATCGCCAGACGGCTGTCCGAGTCGATGTTGATCTTGCAAACGGCGCTCTTGGCTGCACGGCGCAACTGCTCCTCCGGAATACCGATAGCATCCTTCAGCGCACCGCCGTGCGTATTGATGATATGAACGTACTCCTGCGGAACGGACGAAGATCCGTGCAGCACGATCGGGAAGCCCGGGATACGTTTCTCGATCTCCTCCAGAATATCGAAACGCAGCGGCGGCGGAACGAGCGTACCATCCGCATTGCGGGTACACTGCTCGGGACGGAACTTGTTGGCTCCATGCGACGTTCCGATCGAGATAGCCAGTGAGTCCACACCGGTCTTCTTCACGAAATCCTCCACGTCTTCGGGACGCGTATAGGTATGATGCTCGGCCGAAACCTCATCCTCGACACCGGCCAGTACGCCCAACTCGCCCTCGACCGACACATCGAACTTGTGGGCATACTCGACCACGCGGCGCGTAAGGGCGACGTTCTCGTCATAAGGCAGATGCGAACCGTCGATCATCACCGACGAGAAGCCCATGTCGACACAATCCTTGCAGAGCTCGAACGTATCGCCATGGTCCAGGTGCAATACGATCGGAATGTTTTTGCCCAGCTCCTTGGCATATTCGACGGCACCCTGGGCCATATAGCGCAGAATGGTCGGGTTGGCATACTTGCGCGCACCCGACGAAACCTGCAGGATCACGGGCGACGAACACTCGACGCAAGCCTGGATGATCGCCTGCATCTGCTCCATGTTGTTGAAGTTAAAAGCGGGAATGGCATAGCCACCTTTGATTGCCTTGGCGAACATATCGCGGGTATTCACCAAGCCCAATTCCTTGTAAGATACCATAAACAAACAGTAGATTTAAAACAATATTTTAAATTATCAATCGTTTCGTTTTCACATTTTATACAAAGCTAAACAATATTTTCCAAAGAACCGCCTCGGTCCGGCATAAAAAACAGATTGACAAAAAAAAGCAGACAAGGACTCTTTTTCTGATTTGTTTTTTGTAAATTTGTCCATATTTGGCAAAATTTCAATTCAAAATAAAGTACTCACAATCATGTCGGAATTCATCTATCAAGAACCGTTCCCGATCGAAAGGGACAATACGCAGTATCGACTGCTGACCAAAGACTATGTCAAGGTCGTCGAGTGCGACGGACGCCGCATCCTGAAAATCGACCCGAAAGGACTCGAACTGCTGGCCAAGGAGGCCTACAACGATGTCTCCTTCTACCTGCGCGCCTCCCATCTGGAGAAACTCCGCCAGATCCTCGACGATCCCGAGGCTTCCGACAACGACAAATTCGTCGCCTACACGATGCTGTTGAACCAGGTCGTTGCGGCCGAAGGCGAACTCCCGACCTGCCAGGATACCGGTACGGCCATCTGCATCGGCAAAAAGGGCGAGGATGTCTATACGGGTGTCGATGATGCAGAGTGCATCTCGCGCGGCGTGTACGAGACCTACAAGGAGCGCAACCTGCGCTACTCTCAGGTCGTCCCCTTCTCCATGACCGACGAGAAGAATTCCGGCACCAACCTGCCGGCACAGATCGATCTCTATGCAACCAAAGGCAACGAATACAAATTCCTGTTCATTACCAAAGGTGGCGGTTCGGGCAACAAGACCTTCCTCTATCAGCAGACCAAGGCTCTGCTGAACGACCGTTCGCTCGAAGAGTTCTTCCGCACCCATATCAAAGACCTCGGCACGTCGGCCTGTCCTCCCTATCACCTGGCTGTCTGCATCGGCGGTACGTCAGCCGAGATGTGTCTGGCGACCGTCAAAAAGGCATCTGCCGGCTACCTGGACGAGCTGCCCACCTCCGGGAACGAGGGTGGCCGCTGTTTCCGCGACCTGGAATGGGAGGAGAAACTCCTCAAGATTTGCCGCGAAAGCGGTATCGGCGCTCAGTTCGGCGGCAAATACCTCGTTCACGACGTGCGGGTGATCCGCGCACCGCGCCACGCGGCCTCCTGTCCCGTCGGCATCGGCGTAAGCTGCTCGGCCGACCGCAATATCAAGGCAAAAATCACCGAGGAGGGTATCTTCCTCGAGCAACTGGAGAAAAAACCGGGCCGCTTCCTTCCGAAACAGGCTCCCGGCATGGCTCCGGCAGTCGACATCGACTTGGATCAAGGCATGGACAAGGTGTGTGAGATCCTCACCAAATATCCGATCAAGACCCGCCTGAACCTGCGCGGTACGCTCATCGTGGCTCGCGACATCGCCCACGCCCGCATCAAACAGATGCTCGACGAAGGCAAACCGATGCCCGAATACTTCAAGAAACACCCTGTTTACTATGCAGGTCCGGCCAAGACTCCGAAGGGAATGCCTTCGGGCAGCTTCGGTCCCACGACGGCCGGCCGTATGGACCCCTACGTCGATCTGTTCCAGTCACACGGCGGTTCGATGGTGATGGTAGCCAAAGGCAACCGTTCGCAGGAGGTAACCGATGCCTGCAAAAAACACGGCGGTTTCTACCTCGGTTCGATCGGCGGTCCGGCAGCCATTCTGGCCAAGGATTCGATCAAATCGGTTGAAGTGGTCGACTTCCCCGAACTGGGTATGGAGGCCGTCCGCAAGATCTACGTGGAGAACTTCCCAGCCTTCATCATCGTCGATGACAAAGGCAACGATTTTTTCGCGGATTTCAAACACTAAACGGTTTGATCCTGCCGTTATAGGATCGATAAGGAAACTGATTTTTAATGAAAGTTTTTTTCTGCAAAGCGACTTTTGCGCTGATTCTTGCAATCTTCGTCGGCTCTGTTGCAAGAGCCGACGAAGTTTCATTCAGTGCCAACGCCCCGATGATCGTATCGGCCGGAGAGAGTTTCCGCATAGAGTTCTCGCTCAATGCCGAACCCGACGACAATTCGTTCCAAGCCCCGGACTTTACCGGATTCGACGTATTGGCCGGACCGGCCATCTCGCGAGGCCAATCGATCCAGGTCATCAACGGAGCAATGACCAAAAGCATCAATTACACGATCACCTATGTGCTTCTTGCACAGCAGAGCGGCAACTTCACCATCGACCGTGCGTCGATCTCCGTCGGTAAAAAAAGTTACTCGACCCAACCGCTGACAATCGAGGTGACCGATCAACCTGCACGGCAGACCCCGCAGCCGCAAACTGGATCCACCACATCGTCCGGCCCGGAGATGCAAGCCGAAGCTCAGGAACGTATCGGTAAGGATGATTTAATGCTACGTCTGAGCGTCTCCAAACAATCGGTCTACAAAGGAGAACCTCTACTGGCAACCTTCAAACTCTACCGCCGGGTTCCGATCGTCGGTTTCGAGGAGATCAAATTCCCCTCGTTCAACGGATTCTGGACGCAGGACATCGACGTCTCGAATGCCCAGTGGCAGCGCGAGACCTTGAACGGAAAGGTCTATGAATCGACCGTAGTCAAGGAGTGCCTGCTCTATCCCCAGCAGGCCGGAACGCTTGTGATCGACCCGGCCTCGATTACGGCCATTGCCCAGATCGTCGTACAGAACGCCCGTCTGGCCGACCCCTTCTTCGGAGGCGGCCATGAAGTATACAACGTACGTCGTAAATTACAAACCCCTCGGGTAAACATCCAGGTCAAGGAGCTGCCCGCGGGTGCTCCGAGCAGTTTCACGGGAGCCGTCGGCCGATTCTCGATGGAAAGTTCCGTCTCGTCCGACCAACTGGCCGCCAACTCAGCCGGGACCTTCACGGTAAAGATCACCGGAACGGGTAACCTTCCCTTTATCCAGGCCCCTCGTCTGACATTGCCCAACTCCTTCGAGCAGTACAACGTCAAGACAACCGAATCGCTACGGAACTCCGTTAACGGGACAACCGGGTATCGCCAGTTCGAATACCCCTTCATTGCACGCGCCGACGGAGAGTATCGCATTGACTCGATCCTGTTTACCTACTTCAACCCGGCACGGAAGGAGTATGTCACCCTCACCTCCCCAACCTATCGACTCGAGATCACCCCGGATCAAAGTGGAGGCGAAAGTTACACGGCGAACCGTCGACTCTCCAAAGAGGATGTAGAGATGCTTTGCGAGGATATTCGGTTCATCCGACTGAACAATCCCCGACTCCACACCCAGCGCGAGCCGCTACTCTTCAGTGGACTCTACTTCGGACTGCTCGGCGTAATCCTCATTGTTTTCGCAGGAACTTATATCGCCCTGCGAAAACAGATTCGCGACAGCCAGAACGCTGCGCTGATTCGGGGCCGTCGGGCCAATAAGGTCGCCATCCAACGCTTCCGCGTGGCCAAGACCTATATGGAACAGCAGAACCAGCACGCCTTCTATGAAGAGATGTTGCGGGCACTGTGGGGATACATGAGCGACAAGCTGAACATCCCGGTAGCCAACCTGACCAAAGAGAACGTACGGGAAGAGCTTTTCAAGCGGGGAGACCTGACAAACGAGGCACAACTCTTCTCCGATCTGATCTCCCGTTGCGATGAGGCGCAATATTCGCCGGTCGCTTCAGCCCGGATGAGCGATGTATACCAAGAGGGACTCGACCTGATCTCCCGCATCGAATCCACCATCAAACGTTGAGAGCCATGAAACGATATATCATTCTGATTGTTCTTGCCTTATGGGGCATCACGGCATGGGGGCAACCCGTTCAAAAGGCCGATACGACAGCCGTCGCAACCGCTGAGATTGCAGAACAAACGGCATCGGATGTAACAAACCTTGCCCCCGAACGTCTGTGGGAACAGGCCAACACGGCCTATATCAACAACGACTTCCGCACGGCTATACAGCTCTACGAGGAGCTGCTTGCCGATGGATACGTCTCCTCGAAACTCTATTTTAATCTGGGCAATGCTTACTTCAAAGAGCATCGAGTCGGAGAAGCCATCCTGAATTACCATCGGGCTCTTCGTCTCAATCCGGGCAACGAAGACATACAATACAACCTTCGTGTAGCCGAGAAAAATACAAAAGACAACATCGAGGCCATTCCCGAATTCTTCGTCAAAAGTTGGATGCGCAGCATACGTCACCTGATGAGCGGCAATGCCTGGACACTCCTCTCGCTGGTGGTATTGGTTCTGATGCTCGGATCGGTCCTCTTCTACCTGCTTTCGCGCCGACTCATCTGGCGGAAAGTAGGATTCTACGGTACGGTAGTCATGCTCCTGCTGTTGATTCTGACCACCTCGTTCGCAGCAGCCGACCGACGCGAGACGATCGCCCGCAGTTCAGCCATCATCATGCGCGAGGCTGTCGCCATCAAGAGCTCTCCCGACCCGTCGGCCTCCGATCTGTTCATCCTGCACGAAGGCACGATGGTCGAGATCTCGAACCGGCTGGACAACTGGTGCGAGATAACCATCGCCGACGGCAAGAAGGGATGGATGGAATGTGCCAAACTCGAAACAATCTGATCATCCGCTCTAACTACACCGAAACACCGTGTCGAAACTTCTTCAAGACGTTACCGGCGAACTGTCGAAACTTCCGGGCATCGGACGCCGTACAGCACTCCGGCTCGCACTTCATCTGCTCCGAATGGAACCGGAATCGGTCAGTGAAATGACCCGCAGCATCGACCGCTTCCGCCAGGATATCAAACACTGCCAATACTGCAACAACCTCTCCGACGAGGAGATCTGCCCGATCTGCGCCAATCCCGAGCGGGATCACTCGACTGTTTGTGTCGTGGAGCAGGTAGCCGACGTACTCTCGATCGAGAATACCCGGCAATATCGGGGATTATACCACGTGTTGGGAGGTGTTATCTCTCCGATGCAGGGAATCGCTCCGTCTGATCTGAAAATCGACCTGCTGATGGATCGGATCGCACAGGGAGGAGTCAAGGAGGTGATTCTGGCCATTTCGACCTCGGTAGAGGGCGAGACAACGCTCTTTTATCTGTTGAACCGGTTGCGACAATACCCCCAAGTCAAGGTTACCTCGATCGCCCGGGGCATCGGGTTCGGCGACGAGTTGGAGTATGTGGACGAACTGACCATCACCCATGCCCTGATGAACCGCCGGGAGATCGAATAACAAACCAATAGAAAAAGCCCTCGAAAATCGAGGGCTTTTTCTATTTCTTTATTCCGGAATAAAAACTCTTCAATGCCTGACAGATCGACTCCCGATCAAACCCGGCAAGGGACTGCAACTGGGGAACCGAACCATGTTCGATAAATCGGTCGGGAATTCCGAGCGATTTAACCCGGACAGAGTACCCATTATCGCTGAAGAAGGCCGCAACAGCCTCTCCGACTCCACCGCGCACGGCTCCATCCTCGACCGTAACCACCCGTTTGAAATTACGTCCGACTTCGTGCAGCAACTCCTCGTCGAGCGGTTTGGCGAACAAAAGGTCGTAATGAGCCGGATTCGCCCCCTCCGCCACGAGTTGTGCAACCGCCTCCGCAGCCCGATTACCGGCCGTTCCGATCGACAGCACGGCGACCTCCTCTCCGGCTCGCAATCGGCGGCCTCGGCCAATCTCCAGGGCAACGAAAGGCTCCTCCCGCCAGGCAACCCCCTCTCCGTTTCCGCGCGGATAGCGGATTACAAAGGGATGATCAGCCTGCAGGGCCGTATACATCAGATTGCGCAAATCACGCTCATTCATCGGCGCGGCAATCGTCAGATTGGGCACCGTACTGAAATAGGCCAGATCGAATGCTCCGTGGTGGGTGGCACCATCTTCACCGACCAGACCGGCCCGGTCCAGACAAAGCACGACCGGCAACCGCTGGATCGCCACATCGTGGATCACATTGTCATAGGCACGTTGCATGAAACTCGAGTAGATGTTGCAGAACGGACGCAGTCCGGCTGCTGCCAATCCTGCCGAGAAGGTTACGGCATGCCCTTCGGCAATACCCACGTCGAAACAGCGGTCGGGCATCTCGCGCATCATAAGATCCATCGAACAGCCGGAAGGCATGGCCGGGGTAATTCCCACAATCCGCTCATCCCGACGCGCCAGATCGAGCAGCGTCTGCCCGAATACATCCTGGTAGCGGGCAACGGTCGTCTTGCTCAACAACCGTTCGCCGGTTTCTGGGTTGAACTTTCCGGGAGCGTGCCATACCGACTTGTTACACTCGGCCGGTTTGTATCCTTTGCCCTTCACGGTCATTACGTGCAACAGTTTGGCCCCTTCGATACGGCGCATGGCCGTCAATACCCGCACCAGCTCGGTCAGGTTATGTCCATCGATCGGACCGAAGTAGCGGAAATTGAGGCTCTCGAAGAAGTTGCTGTTGCGCAGAATTCCCTGCTTGACCGCGTTGCCCATCTTCTGACAAAGCCGCAACAGATGCGGAGTGCGGGAGGACATCACGCGCCACAGCCGGCGTTTGACGGCATTGTAGTGCATCGAGGTGGAGATCCGGAGCAGGTAGTTTTTCAGTGCCCCGGTAGCCTGGTCGATGGCCATGTTGTTATCGTTCAGAATAACCAGCAGGTCGGTCTGTTTGCTGGCTCCGGCATTGTTCAACCCCTCGAAAGCCAGTCCGCCAGTCATGGCTCCATCGCCGATGACGGCAACTACTTTGCGATGTTCCCCCTTGATTTCGGCCGCCTTCGCCATACCGAACGCCGCCGAAATCGACACCGAGGCATGCCCGCCGCCGAAAGCGTCATACCCGCTTTCGCACATACGAGGGAACCCACTGACACCATTCAACTTACGGTTTGTCCGGAAGGCCTCCCGACGCCCCGTAATGATCTTATGGGCATAGGTCTGATGCCCCACGTCCCAAACAATCTTATCCTCAGGAGTATTATAGACATAGTGAAGAGCAGCAGCCAGTTCGACCGCCCCCAGACTCGATGCCAGGTGCCCGGGATTGGCGGCACACTGTTCGATGATATATTGACGCAACTCGTCGCAATACTGACGAAGTTCCACCCCCGATAACCGTTTCAGGTCGGCCGGGGAATCGATCCGATTCAGAAGTGTATATTCCAAATGTTTCATGGGAACACAAAGATAGTGAAAGCCGAGCGGCAAATGCAAACTTGTTTGCAAATTTGTCCGAGGCGCATCCTATTTTCCGTAAAGATACGGAAAAGCCGAGAAACAAACGCAAACTCGTTTGCAAATTTGTCCAAGGCACATCCGATCTTCTACAAAGATAGGTCGTCGGTACTGCATTTCCCCAAATTTTTCTTATCTTCGCGTAACTAAACCCTGATCCGAAAATGAAATACAAACGAATACTTCTGAAACTTAGCGGAGAATCCCTGCAAGGTCCTCAAAAATACGGCATTTCGACCGAAGTGCTCGACTCCTACGCCCGGCAGATTAAAGAGGCGCTCCAGACGGGCGTGCAGATCGGCATCGTCATCGGCGGAGGAAACATCTTCCGGGGGCTGCAGGGTGCCCGTAAAGGATTCGACCGCGTCAAGGGAGACCAGATGGGCATGCTCGCCACGATCATCAACTCGCTGGCCCTGCAGTCGGCGCTCGAGGATAACGACGTAAAGGCCAAAGTCCTCACCTCGATCCGGATGGAGCCCATCGGCGAATACTACTCGAAGGCAAAGGCGCTCGAATACCTCGAAGCGGGTTACGTAGTCATCATCGGCGGCGGAACGTCGAATCCCTACTTTACGACCGACTCGGCATCGGCCTTGCGCGGCATCGAGATCGAAGCGGATGTCATGCTCAAGGGCACACGCGTGAACGGCATCTATACGGCCGATCCGGAGAAAGACCCGACAGCTGTAAAGTTCGACGAAATTACCTTCGAGGAGGTTTATCAGCGCAATCTGAAGATCATGGACATGACCGCCTTCACGCTCTGCCGCGAAAACGGCCTGCAAGTGATCGTCTTCGATATGGATACTCCCGGGAATCTGGGAAAAGTTTTGGCCGGCGAACAGATCGGCACTCTTGTCAAACTGTAAAAACTACCGACTATGACCGCTACACGTAAAAAAGCAAACAACAAACGACTGCTCATACTCGTACTGCTGCTGATTGTCGTTATCGCCCTCATGTGGTTCCTGCCGAGTCCCGATGCGACACAGCCGAACAACGATCCGACGGCTACGACGGAACAGACAGCCGAGGAGGAGACCGATGAAAACACGACCCTTGTCAAGGTCGGCGACAAAGCTCCCGACTTCCGGGTCGAGATGTTCGACGGCACGACCTTCACACTCGCCAGCCTCGAGGGGAAAGTCGTTCTGCTCAACTTCTGGGCAACGTGGTGCCCACCCTGCCGCGACGAACTCTCTCGCGTTCAGAAGGATGTAATCGACCGCTTTGTCCGTCCGGACGGAGACTTCGTCTTCCTGCCTATTTCTCGTGGTGAGGCCCGCGAGACAGTTGCTGCATTCCGCGAGAAGATGGGGTATACTTTCCCGATGGGTCTTGACCCCGAGCAGCAGATCTACAAGCTCTACGCAAGCAACTACATTCCCCGTAACTTCCTGATCGGCCGCGACGGCAAGGTAATCGCCCTGACGGTCGGTTATGACGAGGAGGAGTTCAACCAGTTCCTCGAAACGATCGCGGCACAACTCAAATCGGACAACTAAAAACAACCGACATATGGATACCAAAACTATTATTTCCGAAGCCTCTGCACGCATGCAGAAAGCTGTCGACCACCTCGAAGAGGAACTTCTGAACATTCGTGCCGGTAAAGCGTCGCCTACGGTACTGAACGGAATCTTCGTGGAATACTATGGAACCCAGACTCCGATTTCGGGAGCCGCCAGCGTTACGGTACCCGATGCCAAAACGATCTTGATCCAGCCCTGGGACAAAAACCTGATCCGCAGCATCGAGAAGGCGATCATCGACTCCAACATCGGTCTGACCCCCTCGAACAATGGCGAGCAGATCCGCCTGTCGATTCCGCCCCTTACCGAGGAGCGTCGTAAGGATCTGGTAAAACAGGTACGCCAGGAGGCCGAAACGGCTCGTATCAGCCTGCGCAATGCCCGCCGTGACGCTGTCGAGGCGTTCAAAAAGGCCCAGAAAGAGGGCATGCCCGAAGATGAATCGAAAGACGGTGAGACTCAGGCTCAAAAGCTGCTCGAGAAGATGAGCAAGTCGCTCGACGCACTGATCGAACAGAAAGAGAAGGAGATCATGACAGTCTAACCCGATTGCTGCCAATAAAAAAATCCGCCTGTTGCAAAGCAGGCGGATTTTTTATCCGGCAAACTATAAAAAAAGGTCGCTGCTTCTGATCGAGCAGCGACCTTTTGTCAAATCCGGATAAACCCGACTTATTTGCGGGCAACCTTTGCGTAGCCGTAAATAGCCGTATCGCCCAACTCCTCCTCGATGCGGAGCAACTGGTTGTACTTGGCCATACGGTCCGAACGCGACATCGAGCCGGTCTTGATCTGACCCGAGTTCGTAGCCACGGCGATATCGGCGATCGTCGAATCCTCGGTCTCACCCGAACGGTGCGAGGTAACCGACGTATAACCGGCACGGTGAGCCATCTCGATGGCATCGAGCGTCTCGGTCAGCGTGCCGATCTGATTTACCTTGATCAGGATCGAGTTTGCGCACCCCATCTCGATACCCTTGCGCAGGAAATCCACGTTGGTAACGAACAGGTCATCACCTACCAACTGGCACTTGCCGCCCAACTCGTCGGTCAGCATCTTCCAACCATCCCAGTCGTTCTCGGACATACCGTCCTCGATCGAGTCGATCGGATATTTGGCAACCAGACTCTTCAGGTACTCAACCTGCTCCTTCGAAGTACGTTTTGCACCGTTGGCACCCTCGAACTTGGTATAATCATATACGCCATCTACATAGAACTCAGACGATGCGCAGTCCATGGCGATCGAAACATCGCCACCCTCGCACTTGCGACCCGGTTTGTAACCGGCCCGCTTGATCGCCTCGATGATGGACTCGATCGCATCCTCGGTACCCTTCAGTGCCGGAGCGAAACCACCCTCGTCACCTACAGCCGTCGAAAGGCCACGCTCGTGCAGCACCTTCTTCAGGTTGTGGAATACCTCGGCACCCATACGCAGGCCCTCACGATAGGTCGGAGCACCTACGGGACGGATCATGAACTCCTGGAAAGCGATCGGAGCATCCGAGTGCGAACCGCCGTTGATGATGTTCATCATCGGAACGGGGAGCGTCTTGGCATTCACGCCACCGATGTAACGATACAGCGGCAGACCGAAATAGTCGGCAGCAGCGCGGGCAACGGCCAGCGAAACACCCAGGATGGCGTTGGCACCCAGCTTCGATTTGGTCGGCGTACCGTCCAACTCGATCATCGTCTTGTCGATGCCTACCTGATCCGTTACGTTCATTCCGATAATGGCCGGAGCGATGATGTTGTTCACGTTCTCAACAGCCTTCTCGACACCTTTACCCAGGAAACGGCTCTTGTCACCATCACGCAACTCAAGCGCCTCGTGCTCACCGGTCGATGCACCACTCGGAACAGCGGCGCGGCCGAAAGCACCCGATACGGTTTTTACCTCTACTTCGATCGTCGGATTTCCTCGCGAATCGAGGATCTCTCTGGCATGAATCTCTACAATTTGCATAACTGTAATTTTTTAGTTTTATAAATCCCTCTAAATGTTCTCATTCAATTTATCGCCCGACTCTACTCTACCACAAAATATATGGCTGATCCGATATGGGCTCTGCGAAGTTCTCTTATCTACCTTTTCACCAAAGACTTCTTATCTCTTTGAGTCGGAAGTCGAATACTTCGTCCCGCAAAGGTAATGCTTTTTACAGAGAATTTGTTAGCCAAATAACAATTTATCTATCACTCATTTAATAAAAACGAGAAAATAGCGGAAATATGATTCTCCAATGAGATTTTTTTCTACCTTTATCTTAACGAATGGAATTTTATAACCTCAAATTCATCTGAATATGAAAAAAACATTACTCTGTCTGCTGGCCAGCCTCGCGCTCTTCTCGACCGTGTCGGCACAGCACTACGAACGAAACATCATCGGCATCCGGGCCGGTCTGGACATGAGCAAAGTCTCGATGAAGGTCAATGACGGGACGATGGAGCTTGCCCCGCTGCGCACCTCGTTCCATATTGGCGTTACGGATCAGCTCCTGCTCGTCCGCGATACACCGCTCTACCTGGAGGCCGGGCTGATGCTCCACAACAAGGGCTTCAGCAGCAATCAGGACAAACTCCGACTGATGTACCTACAGATTCCAGTCATGCTCAACTACCATTTTGACCTCGGATTCGGCTTCAAGGCTATCCCGTTCGTCGGATTCTATTACGGGCTCGGCGTACACGGCAAAATGATACAGAAGACGGAAATAGGAGAGCTCAAAACCGATGTATTCGGTTCGGATCGTGCATTGAGCCGCTCGGACTTCGGCGCCCGGATCGGAGTAGGATTCTCCTACCGGAACTTCTATCTCGGTGTCGGATATGAAGGCGGATTCGTCAATTTCCGGCATAACGACGTAGACGGCATCATGATGCGCAACCGTACCTGGACGCTCAGCGTGGGTTACAACTTCTAAACAAACTTTTTAATCCTCAGGAGAGGAGTCTCTCCTCTTGAACATTGCTATTTCAATATGAAGAGACTATTGCTAATGTTACTTTTGGTTTTTGCAACCGTTCCCGTTGCACTGGGACAGCAGCAGGAACAGGACCAGAAACAGGAACAATCGATTCAACAGGATTCTCCGAAGCGTAACATCGTCAGCCTTCGGGCCGGACTGGATCTATCCCGTCTCAGCGCCTCCTCTTCCGAATTGGGGGATAAAACCGATTACCGCAGCTCTTTCCACGTCGGAGTCATTGACGAGATCCTGCTGAACAAGAGACATCCGCTGTATCTTCAAACCGGTCTCATGCTGCACAACAAGGGTGGCAAGGAGTCCAAAAATGCGGCGCTCGAGCTGATGTATCTTCAGGTGCCGCTGGCAGTCAACTACCACATTCGTCTGGCGCCCAAGATTGCAGTCATCCCCTCCGTCGGCCTCTATGCGGCGTTTGGCGTACACGGGAAGATCAGACTGGGAAACAAGACATACTCGTCTTTGTTCGGTCCGGACAAGGTGCTGTCCTACGGGGATTTCGGCTTCCAAACCGGATTAGCCCTCCTTTTCGACAAATTCCTGGTCGGGGCCTCTTACCAGCAGGGGCTTCTCAACATGTACAATCATAATATGGCTCAGGAGGCAGACCATAAGATATACAACCAGACGTGGTCCGTGTCGATCGGGTTCCTTTTCTAAGAGTTAGAAAAAACAGAGCGGGGATGCAGTGCTGCATCCCCGCTCTGTTTGTATCGAAACGATTATTTCAGATTCTTCAGACGAATCTTCTCGAGCATGTCGTCGGTCATGCTCGACAGATCCCACTCGGGTTTCCAACCCCACTCCTCGCGAGCGCAAGTATCATCGAGCGAGTTCGGCCAGCTCTTCGCAATAGCCTCTTTCACCGGATCGATGTTATAATCCATCGTGAACTCAGGCATGCGCTTCTTGATCTCGGCATAGATGATCTCCGGCGTAAAGCTCATCGAAGCGATATTGAAGCTGTTGCGGTGAACAAGTTTCGCAGGATCGGCCTCCATCAACTCCACGCAGGCACGAAGTGCATCGGGCATATACATCATATCCATGTAAACGTCGCCCGGAACCGGACAGGTGAAACGACCCGAACAAATAGCCTCGTAGTAGATCTCGACAGCGTAGTCGGTCGTACCGCCACCCGGCAGCGTAACGTTCGAGATCAGACCCGGGAAACGTACCGAACGGGTATCGACCCCAAAGCGGGTGTGGTAGTAGTCACCCAGCATCTCACCCGAAACCTTGCAGACACCATACATCGTCGTCGGACGCATTACAGTATCCTGCGGCGTCTTATCCTTGGGAGAGGTCGGACCGAAAGCACCGATCGAGCTGGGCGTGAAGAGTGCACAGTTGTAAAGACGTGCAACCTCGAGCGAATTCAGCAAGGCACCCATGTTGATCTGCCATGCGGTCTGGGGTTTCGCCTCACCTACTGCAGAGAGCAGGGCTACCAGGTTGAAGATCGCATCGACTTTCTGGCTCGAAACCAACTCAGCCATAGCCGTTGCATCCAAAGCGTTCAACACTTTGAACGGACCGGACTCTGCGAGTGCAGGACACTCACGAACATCGGTTGCGATTACATTATCGTTCCCGTAGATTTTACGGAGGTAAACCGTTAATTCGGAACCGATCTGGCCGCCGGCCCCGACTATTAAGATTCGTTTCATACGCTTTATGTTATAATTCGTTGCACAAAGATAGCAATTTGATTGTTAGTTGTGCTCTTTCATGCGTAATTTTATTTCAATCTGAAACCATTTTCCCATATTTCCATTAAATGGACAAACGAGCCGAAGGAAAAAAGTCGTGAATATTTTTTGCAAATTCATTTTTGTTGTATACTTTTGCACCACGTTATCGACAACGATGTTGCTGTTGTAGCTCAGTGGTAGAGCACTTCCTTGGTAAGGAAGAGGTCACGAGTT
>MHCFR05601__coassemble_1284_pt1 | contig 17014 bp, 12 predicted proteins | sample MHCFR05601__metabat2_high_PE_060 | metagenome-assembled genome bin MHCFR05601
CACGTAGACTGCCCGGGACACGCCGACTATGTGAAGAACATAGTTACCGGTGCTGCGCAGATGGACGGTGCGATTCTGGTTGTTGCCGCTACGGACGGTCCGATGCCTCAGACCAACGAGCACGTGCTGTTGGCTCGTCAGGTAAACGTTCCGAGAATCGTTGTATTCCTGAACAAATGCGATATGGTTGACGATCCCGAAATGCTCGACCTGGTTGAGATGGAGGTTCGTGACCTGCTGAACAAATACGAGTACGATGGCGACAACGCACCTATCATCCGTGGTTCCGCACTGGGTGGCCTGAACGGCGAGCCGCAGTGGGAGGAGAAGATCATGGAGCTTATGGATGCTGTTGACAACTATATTCCGATTCCTCCTCGTGAGAACGAAAAGCCGTTCCTGATGCCTGTTGAGGACGTATTCTCTATCACCGGTCGTGGTACCGTTGTAACGGGCCGTATCGAGACAGGTGTGATCCATGTAGGTGATCCGGTTGAGATCATCGGTCTGGAGGAGAAGACGTTGACTTCGACTTGTACCGGTGTCGAGATGTTCCGCAAACTGCTCGACGAGGGTGAGGCTGGCGATAACGTAGGTCTGCTGCTCCGTGGTATCGACAAGAAAGAGGTTAAACGTGGTATGGTCGTTGCCAAACCGGGTTCGATCACTCCGCACACCGAGTTCCAGGCTGAGGTTTATATCCTGAAGAAGGAAGAGGGTGGCCGTCACACGCCGTTCCACAATAAGTATCGTCCCCAGTTCTATCTGCGTACGATGGACGTAACCGGTGAGGTTGCTCTGCCCGACGGCGTAGATATGGTAATGCCTGGTGACCACGTAACTATCACCGTAAAACTGATCTACCCGGTTGCATTGAACGAGGGTCTTCGTTTCGCAATCCGTGAGGGTGGCCGTACGGTAGGTGCTGGTCAGATCCTGAAGATTATCAAATAATCCGAAGATAAGATCAAACGAGTAGTGCAAGCGAAACTTGCACTACTTTTTAGGAGCATAGTTCAAGGGTAGAATAGCGGTCTCCAAAACCGTTGATGGGAGTTCGAATCTCTCTGCTCCTGCCAAATAAACAACGAAGGATATGTTCAATTACGTAAAAGAGTCCTACAACGAATTGGTTCACAAAGTGACGTGGCCCACTTTTGCCCAACTTCAGAATTCGACGGTTGTGGTGATGGTGGCTTCGTTCATCTTTGCCATTGTGATCTTGGCAATGGACATTTCGTTTGAAAACATTATGGCGGCTATCTACAAAGGCCTGGCTAATCTGGGTCGTTAATTCTTGTTTTTTTGTAGCCATGAGCGAAACAACAAAACAGTGGTATGTAGTCCGCACTGTCGGAGGTAAGGAGAACAAGGTCAAAGAGTATATCGAGTCCGAGATTCGCCATAGCCATCTGGAGGATTATATCTCGCAGGTGCTTATCCCGACCGAAAAAGTCTATACGATCCGCAACGGGAAGAAAATCTCTAAGGAGAAGGTCTCTTATCCGGGTTATGTGTTGATCGAAGCCGCGTTTGTCGGTCAGATACCTATTATCATTCGCAATATACCCAACGTGCTCGGTTTCCTGGGTGATACCAAGGAAGACAGTCGCAAGATGATCGCAACGCCTCTGCGTCCGCAGGAGGTAAGTCGCATTTTGGGCCGTGTCGACGAGTTGAGCACGATGGAAGAAGAGAACGAAATACCATTCTTTGTCGGCGAAACCATCAAAGTGATAGACGGTCCTTTTTCAAGCTTCCAAGGTACCATCGAGGCCGTCGACAACGAGCGCAAGAAACTCACGGTATCGGTGAAGATATTTGGGCGCAAAACTCCTATGGAGTTGAGTTTCACACAAGTTGAAAAAGAATAATTAACCAAAGGAAAACTATGGCAAAAGAGGTTGCTGCATTTATCAAATTGCAGATCAAAGGTGGTGCTGCCAATCCTTCTCCCCCTGTGGGACCAGCATTGGGTTCGAAAGGAGTCAATATCATGGACTTCTGCAAGCAGTTCAATGCGAAAACGCAGGACAAGGCGGGAAAGATTCTGCCGGTCATCATCACGGTTTATAGCGATAAGTCTTTCGACTTTGTTGTAAAACAGCCGCCCGTAGCCATTCAGCTCAAGGAGGCAGCGAAGATCCAGTCGGGTTCCGCACAGCCTAACCGTGATAAGGTAGGTCAGGTAACGTGGGATCAGATTCGAGAGATCGCCAAGGACAAGATGTCCGATATGAACTGCTTTACGGTCGAGGCTGCCATGCGCATGATTGCCGGAACTGCCCGTAGCATGGGTATCGCTGTAGTTGGAGAATTTCCTAACGAGTAATGCATTACAAGAATGAGTAAGTTGACAAAAAATCAAAAAATCGCCAATGCGAAGATGGAGCCTGGGAAGGCTTACAAACTCGCTGAAGCCGCAGCTCTTCTGAAGGAAATTACTTTTACGAAATTCGACGCTTCAGTAGATGTTGACGTGCGTCTGGGCGTGGATCCTCGTAAGGCGAACCAGATGGTTCGCGGCGTGGTGACGCTGCCTCACGGAACGGGTAAGCAGGTGCGGGTCCTCGTCCTGTGTACTCCGGAGAAAGAGGCCGAGGCGAAGGCTGCCGGTGCCGATTTCGTCGGTTTGGATGAGTTTGTAGACAAAATCAAGTCCGGATGGACCGATGTCGACGTAATCATCTGTACGCCGAACGTAATGGGCAAAGTCGGAGCGCTGGGCCGTATCTTGGGTCCCCGCGGCTTGATGCCGAACCCCAAGACCGGAACGGTAACAATGGAAGTTGGAAAGGCTGTAGGTGATGTGAAATCGGGTAAGATCGACTTCAAGGTCGACAAATTCGGTATCATCCACACTTCGGTTGGCAAGATTTCGTTTACGGCCGAGCAGATCGTCGATAACGTTTCGACGGTGATCGGTACGATTCTGAAATTGAAGCCGGCTGCTGCCAAAGGTTCTTATGTTAAGAGTATTTACCTCTCTACCACTATGAGCCCCGGCGTGCAGATCGATACTAAATCAGTAGAAACCAAATAAGAAGGAGGATTAAAGAGATGACTAAGGAAGAAAAACTGGTTGTAATCAACAGCCTTACCGAGCAGCTCAACGCATATCCTCACTTCTATATTACGAACATCGAGGCTCTGAATGCCGAGCAGACTGCGACTTTGCGTCGCAAGTGTTTCGAGAGCGACGTGAAACTGATCGTCGTAAAGAACACGTTGCTGGCTAAGGCTTTGGAGAAAGCGGAGAAGGCGGATGCTGATCTGGTAAAAGTATTGGAGGGTTCAACCTCGATCATGTTTGCGCATACAGGTAAAACTCCTGCTGTGGTCATCAAGGATTTTCGCAAGAGCTGCGATAAACCCGTTTTGAAGGCCGCATATGTAGAGGGCTGCGTTTATGTCGGAGACAATCAGTTGGACACTCTGTGTAACATCAAGAGCAGAGAGGAACTTATCGGCGACATCGTTGCGCTGCTGCAGTCTCCTGCCAAGAATGTTATCTCTGCATTGCAGGCAAATGCAGGTCAAAAGATTGCGGGTATCGTGAAGACACTCGAAGAAAGAAATTAACAAACAAGAATTTAAAACAAAATTTAATAAGATTGACTTATGGCAGATGTAAAGAAATTAGCTGAAGAATTGGTAAATTTGACAGTTAAGGAGGTAAACGAATTGGCTACGATCCTCAAAGAGGAGTACGGCATTGAACCGGCTGCTGCGGCTGTTGCCGTTGCTGCGGCTCCTGCTGCCGGCGCAGGCGAGGCTGCTGCCGAGAAGAGCTCATTCGATGTTATCATCAAGAACGCAGGACAGTCGAAACTTCAGGTTATCAAAGTTGTGAAGGATCTTGCAGGTCTGTCTTTGGGTGACGCCAAAGCTTTGGTTGACGCCGCTCCTAAAGCCGTCAAAGAGGGTGTTTCGAAAGAGGAGGCCGAGTCTATCAAGGCTCAACTCGAAGAGGCCGGTGCTGAAGTTGAGGTTAAGTAGTTTCCTACGTTTCAGGACAAACTCAGGGTATAGGGCTTACGATGATGTAAGCTCTATGCCTTTTCTGGTCTAAAGATTAGAAGTGCCGATAGGAGCTGTGTCTAATCTTTGGAAGTTTGGATGCTCTCAGGGTGTAATGCGTTTACACTGGGGGCATTAGCGGATTAAAATAGATCCGTTTCCCGGGGGTGATTCCCGGGTGCTCAAAACCTTCAACTTTAATTTGGAATTTACCGATGTCCACGACAAAAACATCACAGAGAATTAGCTTTTCCACGGTCAAGAATCGGGTCCCTTATCCCGATTTGCTGGAGGTTCAGCTGAAATCGTTTCGGGACTTCTTCCAAATGGATACGACGGCCGAGAATCGTAAAAACGAGGGGCTGTATCGTGTTTTCCAGGAGAACTTTCCCATTACCGATACCAGAAACAATTTCGTTCTGGAATTTATCGACTACTATATCGACCCGCCCCGTTACTCGATCGAGGAGTGTTTGGAGCGCGGTCTGACTTACAGTGTTCCCTTAAAAGCCAAGTTAAAATTATATTGTACCGATGACGAGCACGAAGACTTCGGCGTGGTCGTTCAGGATGTCTATTTCGGTACGATTCCCTATATGACCGAACGCGGTACGTTCGTCATCAACGGTGCTGAGCGTGTCATCGTATCCCAGTTGCATCGTTCTCCCGGTGTATTCTTCGGACAGAGCATGCATACCAACGGAACGAAGCTCTATTCGGCGCGTATCATTCCGTTCAAAGGTTCGTGGATCGAGTTCGCAACCGACATCAACAATGTGATGTATGCGTACATCGACCGTAAAAAGAAATTGCCGGTAACCACGCTGTTGCGTGCCATCGGATACGAAACCGATCAGCAGATCCTTGATATTTTCGATCTGGCCGACGAGGTGAAGGTTTCGAAGGCTGCGCTCAAGAAGGCGGTCGGTCGGAAACTGGCAGCCAGGGTACTCTCTACCTGGGGAGAGGACTTCGTGGATGAGGATACCGGCGAGGTTGTTTCCATCGAGCGTAATACGGTGATCGTGGACCGTGAGACGGTGCTCGAAGAGCAGCATATCGACCAGATTATTGAAAGCGGTGCCAAGACGATTCTCCTGCACAAGGAAAATCCGTCGGGTATCGACTTCTCTATCATATACAATACGTTGCAGAAAGATCCCTGCAACTCGGAAAAGGAGGCTGTGGTGTATATCTACCGACAGTTGCGCGCTTCCGAGCCACCCGATGAGGCGACTGCCCGCGATGTGATCGACAAGCTCTTCTTCTCCGACAAGCGTTATGACTTGGGAGATGTGGGCCGTTATCGGATCAATAAGAAGCTGGATCTCGACATCGATCCGGCGATCCGTACCCTGACGCGAGAAGACATCATCGCGATTATCAAATACCTGGTCAAGCTGATCAACTCGAAAGCCGAGGTAGACGATATCGACCACTTGTCGAACCGTCGTGTCCGCACGGTGGGCGAGCAGCTCTCGAACCAGTTCTCGGTCGGTTTCGTGCGTATGGCGCGCACGATTCGTGAGCGTATGAACGTACGCGATAACGAGGTATTTACGCCGGTCGATCTGATCAACGCCAAAACGCTTTCGAGCGTGATCAACTCGTTCTTCGGAACGTCGCAGTTGTCGCAGTTCATGGACCAGATCAACCCGTTGGCCGAGATTACGCACAAGCGTCGTCTGTCGGCCCTCGGTCCTGGTGGTCTGTCGCGTGATCGCGCCGGTTTCGAGGTGCGAGACGTACACTATACGCACTATGGACGTCTCTGCCCGATCGAGTCGCCTGAGGGACCGAACATCGGTCTGATCTCGTCGCTTTGCGTCTATGCGCGTATCTCCGACATGGGATTCATCGAGACTCCTTATCGTACCGTAGCCAACGAGCAGGTCGATTTGGATAACTCGCATATCAAATATTATTCGGCCGAGGAGGAGGAGAACGAGGTGGTTGCACAGTCGAATGTGCCCATCGATGACGAGGGACACTTCCTGCAGCCGGATCGTATCCAGGCTCGTGAGGGTGCCGACTTCCCGGTTGTAACCTCGAAGGAGGTAACGCTGATGGACGTAGCTCCGAACCAGATCGCTTCGATCGCGGCGAGCCTTATCCCGTTCCTGGAGCATGATGATGCCAACCGTGCCTTGATGGGATCGAACATGATGCGTCAGGCCGTACCGCTGGTAACGTGCGAGGCTCCGATTGTCGGAACGGGTATCGAGAAGGATATGATCCTCGACAGCCGCATTCAGATCATCGCCGAGGGCGATGGCGAGGTGGTATTCGCCGATGCGACCAAGATACAGATCAAGTACGAACGCACCGAAGAGGAGGTGATCTGCTCGTTCGCTCCCGAGATTACGACCTATGAGTTGCCGCGTTATCGTCGGACTAACCAGAATACTTCGATCACCTTGAAACCGACGGTATTGACCGGAGACAAGGTGACCAAGGGACAGATTCTGACCGAGGGTTACTCGACCGAGAAGGGCGAGTTGGCATTGGGCCGTAACCTGAAGGTTGCCTTCATGCCCTGGAAGGGTTACAACTTCGAGGATGCTATTGTGATTTCGGAGCGTATCCAGCGTGAGGATATCTTCACGTCGGTACACGTGGACGAATATATTATGGAGGTGCGCGATACCAAACGTGGTGTCGAGGAGTTGACCTCCGATATTCCCAACGTCAGTGAGGATGCTACGCGCGATCTGGATGCCAATGGTATCATCCGCGTGGGTGCCAACGTTCACCCGGGCGATATCCTGATCGGTAAGATTACGCCGAAGGGCGAGAGCGATCCGTCGCCCGAAGAGAAACTGTTGCGTGCGATCTTCGGCGATAAGGCCGGTGATGTGAAGGATGCCTCGTTGAAAGCACAGCCTTCGCTGCACGGTGTGGTGATTGACACGAAACTTTATAGCCGTGCGGGTAAGGAGAACAAGCGTAGCAAGAATTCGGAGAAGACGCAGCTTGAAAAGCTTGATGAAAAATTCGCTACGGAGGTAGCATCTCTTACGAAATTGCTCGTTTCGAAACTCTATACCTTATTACAGGGTAAAACGACGACCGGTATTGTCGATTACTTCGGCGTTGAGCTCTATCCGGCCGGGACCAAGTTCACACAGAAGATGCTCGAGGAGTTGTCGCGTAAAGTGACCGACGAGAAGACCGGTGTGGCAATGGGTTATCTTAATCTGGGATCCTGCAAGTGGACCGGTGACGAGCATCTGGATGCGTTGATCGAGAAGACGATCAACAACTATACGATCGAGTGGAAGAAAGCCGATGCGGCGATCAAGCGTGAGAAGTACAACCTGACCAATGGCGATGAGCTTCCGCAGACCGGAGTGATCCAGATGGCGAAGGTTTACATCGCCAAGAAGCGTAAGCTGAAGGTGGGAGACAAGATGGCCGGACGTCACGGTAACAAGGGTATCGTGGCCAAGATCGTCCGCGATGAGGACATGCCGTTCCTCGAGGACGGTTCGATTGTGGATATCTGTCTGAACCCGCTGGGTGTGCCTTCCCGAATGAACCTTGGTCAGATCTACGAGACCGTGTTGGGATGGGCCGGCCGAGAGTTGGGGCTTAAATTTGCAACGCCGATCTTCGACGGTGCGTCGCTTGAGCAGATCAATGAGTACACGGCCAAGGCAGGACTGCCTCGCAGCGGTCGTACCTATCTGTACGACGGCGGTACGGGTGAGAAGTTCGACCAGCCGGCGACGGTGGGTGTGATCTACATGTTGAAACTCGGTCACATGATCGACGATAAGATGCATGCTCGTTCGATCGGTCCGTACTCTTTGATTACTCAGCAGCCGCTCGGTGGTAAGGCGCAGTTCGGTGGTCAGCGATTCGGAGAGATGGAGGTTTGGGCACTCGAGGGATTCGGTGCAGCCAACATTCTCCAGGAGATCCTGACGATCAAATCGGACGACGTTATGGGTCGTGCCAAGGCCTACGAGGCTATCGTCAAAGGCGACAATCTGCCCAAACCGGGTATTCCGGAGGCTATGAACGTATTGCTGCATGAGTTGCGCGGTCTGGCTCTTTCGGTGAAACTGGAGTAATACGAGGTAAGATAGTTTTTAGAGGATTAGAAAAAAGCATTGCATTATGTCATTCAATAAAGATAATAAGACGAACAATGGTTACAGCCGCATCTCGATCGGATTGGCCTCTCCGGAGGAGATCCTGGCTCAATCGAGCGGAGAGGTGTTGAAGCCTGAGACCATTAACTATCGTACCTACAAGCCTGAGCGCGACGGCCTCTTCTGCGAGCGTATCTTTGGTCCTGTGAAGGATTACGAGTGCCATTGCGGTAAGTACAAGCGCATTCGTTACAAGGGTATCGTTTGCGACCGATGCGGTGTGGAGGTTACCGAGAAGAAGGTGCGCCGTGAACGTATGGGTCACATCTCGCTGGTGGTCCCGGTGGTCCATATCTGGTACTTCCGTTCGCTGCCCTCGAAAATCGGTTACCTGTTGGGGATCCCTTCCAAAAAATTGGAAGCGATCATCTACTACGAGCGTTATGTGGTAATCAATCCCGGTTTGGCTGCGCAGAACGGTATCGAGCGTTTGCAGACACTCTCCGAGAAGGAGTATCTGGATGTACTGGCCGCCCTGCCCAAGGAGAATCAGTCGTTGCCCGACGACGATCCTAACAAGTTCGTTGCTCAGATGGGTGCCGAGGCTATTTATACGTTGTTGCAGCAGGTCGATCTGGACTCCATGTCGTATGCGTTGCGTCACAAAGCCTCTTCCGAAACTTCTCAGCAGCGCAAGAGCGAAGCCTTGAAGTGCCTGAACGTCATCGAGATGTTCCGTGCGTCGAAGGGAAAAAACAAACCCGAGTGGATGGTGCTCAGGGTGTTGCCGGTCATTCCTCCCGAATTGCGTCCGCTCGTTCCGCTCGATGGCGGCCGTTTCGCGACTTCGGATTTGAACGACCTCTACCGTCGTGTAATTATCCGTAATAACCGACTCAAGCGACTGATCGAGATCAAGGCGCCGGAGGTGATCCTCCGCAACGAGAAACGTATGTTGCAGGAGGCTGTCGATTCTCTGTTCGACAACTCGCGCAAGAGCAATGCGGTGAAGAACGAGAGCAACCGAGCCTTGAAGTCCCTGTCCGATTCGCTGAAAGGTAAGCAGGGTCGTTTCCGTCAGAATTTGCTCGGTAAACGTGTGGACTACTCGGCCCGTTCGGTTATTGTCGTAGGTCCGGAGTTGAAGATGCACGAGATGGGTATTCCGAAGGATATGGCGGCCGAATTGTACAAGCCGTTCGTTATCCGCAAGCTGATCGAGCGCGGAATCGTGAAGACCGTGAAGTCGGCCAAAAAGATTATCGACCGGAAGGATCCCGTAATTTGGGGCATTCTGGAGAACGTCATCAAGGGACACCCCGTTCTGATGAACCGTGCCCCGACGTTGCACCGTTTGGGTATCCAGGCCTTCCAGCCCAAGCTGATCGAGGGTAAGGCCATGCAGCTGCATCCGCTGGCTTGTACGGCGTTCAATGCAGACTTTGACGGCGACCAGATGGCCGTTCACCTGCCGCTGGGCAATGCGGCGATTCTCGAGGCTCAGTTGCTGATGCTTGGTTCGCACAACGTCCTGAACCCGGCCAACGGTGCGCCGATTACTGTCCCTTCGCAGGATATGGTCCTCGGTCTGTACTATATCACCAAGCCGCGCAAGGGTGTCAAGGGCGAGGGTCTGGTATTCTACGGCCCAGAGGAGGCGATCATCGCCTACAACGAGAAGCGTGCCGACCTGCATGCACAGGTTAAGTGCATGGTGGACGACATCGACGAAGAGGGCAAGAAGGTTCGTGTCCTGAAGGATACGACCATCGGCCGCATCCTCTTCAACCAGGTGGTTCCCGAAGAGGTCGGCTATATCAACGAGGTCCTGACGAAACGTTCGCTGCGTGACATCATCGCCGTCGTGATGAAGAAGGCCGGTGCGGACAAGGTGGCTGCCTTCCTGGACGATATCAAGGATATGGGTTACCAGATGGCCTTCCGCGGCGGTCTGTCGTTCAACCTGGATGCTGTGATCATCCCTGAGGAGAAAGAGCAACTGGTACAGGAGGGATACCGTCGTGCGGACGATGTGATCGAGTCCTACAACATGGGTCTTATCACCAACAACGAGCGTTATAACCAGATTATCGATATCTGGACCAATATCAATACGAAACTGACCAAGACCGTGATCGACACGCTGGTCAAGGACGATGACGGTTTCAACCCGGTATACATGATGCTGGATTCCGGAGCCCGTGGTTCGAAGGAGCAGATCCGTCAGCTCTCCGGTATGCGTGGTCTGATGGCCAAACCGCAGAAATCAGGAGTCGAGGGTGGTCAGCAGGTTATCGAGAACCCGATTCTCTCGAACTTCAAGGAGGGCCTTTCGGTGCTCGAGTACTTTATCTCTACGCACGGTGCCCGTAAGGGTCTTGCCGATACGGCCTTGAAGACGGCCGATGCCGGTTATCTGACCCGTCGTCTGGTTGATGTGGCTCAGGATGTCATCATCAACGAGGAGGACTGCGGTACGTTGCGTGGTTTGACGGCTACGGCCATCAAGCGAAACGATGACGTGGTACAGACGCTTTACGACCGTATTCTGGGTCGTACGGCACTCAACGATGTGATCCACCCCTTGACGGGCGAGGTGCTCTGCAAGGCGGGCGAGGAGATCACCGAGGATATTGCCGAGAAGATCGAGAAGTCTCCGCTTGAGTCGGTCGAGATCCGTTCCGTACTTACCTGCGAATCGCGTCACGGTGTTTGTGCGAAGTGTTACGGACGAAACCTGGCAACGGCCCGCATGGTACAGAAGGGCGAGGTGGTCGGTGTCATCGCGGCACAGTCCATTGGCGAGCCGGGTACGCAGCTTACGCTTCGTACGTTCCACGTCGGTGGTGTGGCTGCCGGAACAGCCGTTGAGTCCAATGTGGTTTCGAAATACGAGGGTACGCTCGAGATCGACGAGTTACGTACGGTCAAGGGCAAAAATGCTCAGGGCGAGCCGATCGAGATCGTTATTTCGCGTCAGTCGGAGTTCCGCATCGTCGATCCGAAAACCGAAATCGTACTTTATACGCACGCTTTGCCGTACGGTTCGACCCTTTACATGAAGGATGGCGCGACGGTCAAGAAAGGCGATATGATCTGCGAATGGGATCCCTACAACGCGGTTATCATCTCCGAGTACGAGGGTAAGGCTATCTATGACAGCGTGATCGAGGGTGTAACCTACCGTGATGAGCGTGATGAGCAGACCGGTCTTTCGGAGAAGGTGATCATCGAGTCCAAGGATAAGGGTAAGAACCCGGTTATCAAGGTGATCGACAAGGAGGGTGTTGAGGTTAAGCAGTACAACCTTCCCGTATCGGCCCACGTCGTTGTCAAGGATAACGCCAAGATCAAGGCCGGCGATATTCTGATCAAGATCCCGCGTGCGGTTGGTAAGACGGGTGGTGATATCACCGGAGGTCTGCCGCGAGTAACCGAGCTCTTCGAGGCCCGTAACCCGTCCAACCCGGCTGTCGTATCGGAGATCGACGGTGAGGTAACGTTCGGTAAGATCAAACGTGGTAACCGTGAGATCATCATTACCTCCAAGCAGGGTGATGTACGCCGTTATCTGGTGCCGCTGTCCCGTCAGATCATCGTTCAGGAGAACGACTATGTGAAGGCAGGCGGTGCATTGTCCGACGGTGCGATTACGCCGAGCGACATTCTGAACATCCTGGGTCTTACGAAGGTACAGGAGTACATCGTGAACGAGGTTCAGGAAGTGTACCGTATGCAGGGTGTGAAGATCAACGACAAGCACTTCGAGGTGATCGTACGCCAGATGATGTCGAAGGTGAAGATCGAGGATCCGGGAGATACCCGATTCTTCGAGGACCAGATCGTGGACAAGTGGGAGTTCATGGATGTGAACGACGAACTTTACGACAAGGTGGTTGTAACCGATGCCGGCGATTCGACATCCGTACAACCGGGTCAGATTATCTCGATGCGCAAGTTGCGTGATGAGAACTCGAGCCTGAAACGTCGTGATATGAAACTGGTACAGGTGCGTGATATCGTGCCGGCTACCTCGACGCAGATCCTCCAGGGTATTACCCGTGCTGCATTGCAGACTTCGAGCTTCATTTCGGCTGCCTCCTTCCAGGAGACGACCAAGGTGCTGAACGAGGCCGCTATCCAGGGCAAGGTCGATCCGCTGGAGAACTTGAAGGAGAACGTCATCTGCGGACACTTGATCCCCGGTGGTACGGGTATGCGTGACTACGACAACCTGATCGTCGGATCGAAGAGCGAGATGGCTGCCCTTCAGGCTGAAAAATAGGGAAGCAACACATTTGATATGAGACGAACGGGAAAGAGCTGAGAGCCTTTCCCGTTCGTCTTTTGTGTAAAAAGGCGAATGGAAGTAAAAAATGGAGACAAGTTCAGTTGTTTTTCAGATTTTATCGTTTCTTTTGTCGTAAGATATTGAGAATTCATTGCCGTATGAAGATTCTGATTATAGAGGATGAACCCTCGTTGCGGGAGATTATGACCGAATTCCTGCGCAAGGAACGCTATGTCGTGGAGGCGGTCGGAACGTTGCGTGATGCGCTGTTCAAACTGTCGGATTACGATTACGACTGCGTCTTGCTGGATATCATGCTCCCGGACGGAAGTGGCCTTACCCTGCTCAAACGGTTGCAGGAGATGGGAAAGAAGGAGAATGTCATCATCATCTCGGCCAAGGATGCCTTGGAAGACAAGGTTGAGGGGCTCGAACTCGGTGCGGATGACTACCTGGCCAAACCGTTCCATTTGGCAGAACTCAACGCCCGGATTCGCAGTGTGATCCGACGCAAGGATCAGGGAGGGGACAGTTCGCTGCGTTTCGGCAACATACGGGTCGATACCAGGTCTTTCGAGGCGTGGGTCGGTGAGACAAAATTGGAACTGAACCGGAAAGAGTATGGCATTCTGGCCTTCTGCATCTCCCGCCCCAACCATCTGATTGACAAGGTGACGCTGGCCGAGGCGGTGTGGGGTGACCATATGGATCAGGTCGATAACTTCGATTTCCTCTATGCCCAGATGAAGAACCTGCGTCGGAAAATGAACGAAGCCGGAGCCGATGTCGAGATTAAGGCAAGCTATGGGTTCGGCTATAAATTGACCGAGAAATGAAACTGCTGTACAGAATAACATTGCGTATTTCGCTGGCCTTGCTGCTTTTGTTCGCTGTATGGGGGACCGTGTTCTATTTCCTGATGATCGATGAGATTAACGACGAAACGGACGATACGCTGGAGGATTATTCGGAATACATCATCAAACGGATACGTTCCGGAGAGAATTTACCGGAATCGGACAACGGAACCAGTAACAGTTACTATATTACGGAGGTCGATGCGGCCTATGCGCAGGAGCACACTTCGGCTTGGTTCCTCGAACGGGAAGTCTTCATCTACTCCAAACACGATACGGAACAGGCCCGTATCATGAAACAGGTGTTCGAGGATCGGGATGGACGTTATTACGAGTTGACGGTAATGGTCCCGACCATCGAAAAAGAGGACCTGCAAGAGACGATCCTTTTGTGGATTGTTATCCTTTACGTCGGATTGCTACTAGCCATTCTGATCGTCAATGCCGTAGTACTTCGTCGTAGTTTGCGCCCGCTTTATGCCTTGCTTGCGTGGTTGGATCGTTTCACTCTGGATAGGGAGTTGCCTCCGTTGAATTTGGAGACGGAGATCGAAGAGTTTAAAAAATTAGCGGACAGTTTGGTGAAGAGTGCCCGTCGGAACGTCGAAATATACGAACAGCAACGAATGTTTATCGGGCATGCATCGCACGAACTGCAGACTCCGATCGCTGTGGCGATCAATCGGCTTGAGTTGCTTGCGGATGATCCGCAGCTAACCGAATTCCAACTGGAACGGATCCTGAAAGCCCGAAAGTCGCTCGAAGACGCAGCCAAGTTGAATAAGACGTTGTTGTTACTCTCTAAGATCGAAAATCGGCAATTCACGCAGAGTGAGAGGATCGAGATGAATGAGATGCTTCGGAATTTGATCGAGGATTTTACAGAGGTTTATCACTTTCAGGAGATTGTTTTCTCCTTGATCGAGAGAACCACTCTTCGTGTCGAGATGAATCGTATGCTGCTTTCGGTACTGCTCGGCAATCTGCTCAAAAACGCTTTTATTCATAACCGCCGAGGAGGAGAGATACGGGTTGAGATCGACGGAAATAGGGTGATATTGTCGAACACATCGGATTCCGAGGAACTGGATCCGTCCTATATTTTCCGAAGGTTTTATCAAAAGAGCCAACGGGAGGGTTCGACCGGACTCGGACTTTCTCTGGTCGATTCCATTGCAAAAATGTACGGGATAGGGGTAGAGTATCGCTACGAATATGGGCGACATGTCTTTCGGATCGTTTTCCCCGATTCGATGCTTCTCCTCAAATAGAGGTAGCCGTTATTTATAAATAAGATCAGACAGAGTCGAAAAAGCCGTCAGTATTATTCTGACGGCTTTCTTTTGAAAGTAGCTCCACCGCGACTCGAACGCGAATTTGAAGTTTAGGAAACTTCCGTTCTATCCCTTGAACTATGGAGCCTTGGACCGGTTAAACAAAAGCAGTGCGTTACCCTACGGGCTACGCACTGCAAAGATAGTGTTTTTTGCCTGAAAATAGGTCGAGCCTTAGAATTTCAGGTTGAATCCGATGGCGAATGTATGGGCCGATACCGAGTAATTGCCGGAAAAGGATTCCGTAGCTTCTCTGTCGGCCGTCGTGTGGGCTTGTGCCGCGGCTTGTTCGGTCCCCATTCCTCCGGCGATCAGTTGCCCGTAGGTTTGGGCGTAGACGGCTTTGTAGGTCAATGTATTGTAGTAGGGGGTCGATCCCGTGCGTTCGGGGTCGGCCGAGGTAATATACCCATAAGCCAGGTCGATCGAGAAGTTTTTGCAGGGGTTGATCGTCAGACCGGCCGTATAGGATATTTTTGTCATGGAGGGTGTTTCGGGATTCAGAAAATCGCTGCGCACCGGGCTCTCGTCGACATACATACCCATACGTCCCGTCAGGTATTTGTTGATATGGTATTGCCCGCCGATGCGTACGGCTACCGTATTCTTGTAGTTTTTGATGCTGTTAGGCAGGTCATACACGGATTCATGGGTTACAGGATCGGTGATCGAGACGCTGAGTTCCCGGTAAGCGCTCCACAAAACGTATTGCACATCGACAGCGAATTCCCAACGGTGGGTTGGACGGAAACTGACACCCCAGGTCAAGTTGGTCGGGAGGGGAAGTTCTGTTGCCACGACGGCCGTACTCAGATCGGGGATCATGCCCGTGGCCCGAAGAATCTCCCCGATCTCGGGCGATGCATAATTTAATCGGGCGGCCCCCTCTTTTACTTTCATCATCATTTTGGAACGATAGGAGAAACCGACTGTCCAATGTTTGTTGATGTCCCACATGATACCGACATTGGCTCCGAATGCGACCTGTGCATCTCCATTGAGTTTGGCACCTACTAATGCACGGTCCCCTGCTTGGCTGAAGATCGGTGCATATTCTGCGTATCCGGCTGCGGTAAGCATTGCGGCGATCGTATTGTTGGTGGTGGCACCGACCGGGAACATCGACCGGGAGAGATCGAAGGAGCCCCAGGTGACCGTTACTCCCACTCCGATCGACAGACGGTCCCAAAGTTTGTAGGAAACGGTCGGCTGGAAGGTGTAGGCTTTCAGGTTGATGCTTTGTATCAGATGGGCTCCGGCCCAGTTATCTCCCCAGTTCATGGATGATCCGTAAGGAGTATAGAAGCCTAAACCGATAGCCAGATTTTCAGTAGGTTTGTAGTTGAGGTAGGCATACAGCGGAGTGGATATTTTATTGTCGGATTTGGCCTCGATCAACGGATCGCCCAGATAATCGTTGTTGGAAAGATAAGTGACATTGGAGAGGATACCGGTCATTCCGATCGAAAAGGTGAACTTTTCTTTCTGAAACGCAGTACCGGCCGGGTTGAAATAGATCGATTCGGAGTTGAGTTTCATTCCGGTCCCGACGTGTCCCATCCCGAGTTGTTTGGCACTTAGAGTATTGACTTGGTAACCTTCTGCACGAACCGCGACTGTCGCAAGCAGGGCGGAGCACAGGAGTATCAATTTTTTCATAGTAGGAGGTTTTTTAATAAGTAATAGATTCTCTTTTGAAACGGGGACAAAAGTAAGAAAAGTAAATTTATCATGGAAATATTTTGGAATATAATCCCTTTTATTTGGTATAAAATGGATACAATTGGATAGAATGGTGCTTATTCTTGCGATGTTTTATTTGGATGGATGCTAAAGATTTATTTGTCAGTAGATATGTGGGTTAAGTGAAAATAAGGTCTGAAAAGATTTGGCGAAAAGGAAAATCCGTTATACTTTTGCATCCGGAGAGATGGCAGAGTGGTCGATTGCGGCGGTCTTGAAAACCGTTGAGCTGCGAGGCTCCGGGGGTTCGAATCCCTCTCTCTCCGCAATAAGCATTGAAAATCAATGTTTTGCACAATAAACACCCGATTTTACACCCAAGAATGTAAAGTCGGGTGTTTTTGTTTTATTTAAGATTAACCACCGAAACGTTACAGAGTTCTCCTTGCCCAAGGTCTTGACATACAGGCTCAGGGTGGACATCTACTTCACCGACCCGTATTCCGGCATGGCAGAAAGGGGGAATCAAGCTCATCCAGTAATATATCCCAAAAGGTGCTGTTTTCAACATCGCTACGCTACAGCGGATAAAGGAAAGGATTGCAGTCCAAGGTAAACAAAAACGCAGGAGAAACTCGATTTCGACTCCCCCAAAGATGCCTTTCGGAGGGGAAATATGTAATAGTCAAGACTTGTTCTGACATTTTCTATACTATCGGACAAAAAAAGTGT
>MHCFR05601__coassemble_1312_pt1 | contig 16637 bp, 15 predicted proteins | sample MHCFR05601__metabat2_high_PE_060 | metagenome-assembled genome bin MHCFR05601
CTGGAAGGAGATTATTCAACATCTCCAAGATTGTCATGAAGATCAAAATCCGCTTCGGTTCCTGCGATATTTTTTAGTTGCTCGATACTACAATGGCATTTTGCGGGAAGATGATATTTACAAATGGATCATATCCCCGAAAGGGAAGCAGGTTACGGGATATGAAACGCATCCTGTCGAATTCGCAAAAGAGATTAGTTGTATCTCTAAGCGTTATTCCGATCTTGTGAAAGCGACCGAATTACAGCAGGATGGCGGAGAGTATCCTCATGTGACGAATATCGGATTCATAAACAAGTATAAATCGAGGCAGCATCTGATATTGTTGTTGTCTTTGGGGAAGATGGCCGATACCCAGGCCATTGAGTATCTGGCCGAACAGATCGAGAGTTTTTTCTTTTACAGTGCTACATTGAGAATCCAGGCCAAGAACAATGAATCCCTGTTCGTGCAATGGGCCGAGAAATTCAGAGGCTTGACCGGGAAAGAAGCCATTTCATCGGTTGTTCGGAGCACAATGCTCCCTTATTTGTTAAATATCGTAGGGGAGTTTAAGGCTGAATTTCTCAAATTGAGCCATGGCGTTTATAATCCATTGTATCGGTTGCGTTACGTATTGGGGAAAATAGAGAATACGGTTTTGGAGAAAACCAATCTTCCGCGGTCGGGTCATGACCTGTATAATGGGTTGCAGATAGAGCATATTTTCCCCCAGACACCCAAGAATGGCATCATCCCCTCTGAATTTACTTCGGAAGAGGAATATTATTCTTATGTATATCGTTTGGGAAATGTCACCCTGTTAGAGGGTGTTGTAAATCAAGCGGTTAATAATTATAATGATTTGTCGGGCAAAGATTGGTTTTCAAACAAGCAGCAGGAATACGGCAAATCTGCCGTATGTTTGACTAAATTGTTGGACAACAAGTTTGCCATAGGCGTTAATACGGCCTTGAATCGGTTTAGAAACGATTATCGATATGATTTTGCGGAATGGAACAAGGCGGCTGTCGACAATCGGCAAAAGATATTGTTGAATCTTGTGTTTGATACCTGGAGGATTGATAATTCGAGGTTGGACCAGGTCAATCAGTCCGAATAATGACTCCGTCCGGAGGAGGTGTTGATCCCGGATCTGTTCAAGGAGGGGTTTCAGGCGATCGGGAGATGTTTATTTCCCTGCAATGTAGAAGAGGTCGAAACAGTTGTCGGCAACCGGAGCGATGCGATAATCATCCATCGAGATTGAAGAGGTCAACTCCGTGTTGTCGCGCAGCAGTTTGCGTCGGTTCAACCGATTCAGCAGGTCGTAGGGCAGACGCAGCATCCAGCGCGGAAGATGTTGTTCGAGGTTGAAAATATCGAACTGTGCGATCCGCTCGACACTTTTCCGATTTTTTTCGTAGTACTCCATAACCCGGTCGTTGCCGAAGACACCGAGAGTTTCGACTGACGGGAATACGTGTGAGAGTAGGTTTTGAAACTGATCCGGGTTGTATTCGCGGATGTGCCAGGGGTTCCGTGTGAGCGACATCTGGGCATTGGGGGTCGAGACGATGAATTGGCCTCCCGGTTTGAGGATGCGATAGACCTCGCGCACCAACTCTACATCCTTCTTGATGTGTTCGATCACCTGAAACGAGATAACGAAATCGAAACAGTTTGACGGGAGATCGATGGGGGGGACGAGAGCTTGCCGTACCTCTACATTGGGAAGCTCCGGCAGATCCCCTTTCGGTTCGCATTTGTCGAGGGTGAGGAAACATTCCGCATGCGGGGCAACGATTTCGATGCCGTATCCGGTTCCGGTTCCGATCTCCAGTACGTCGCCGTGTATGCGTTCGGCCGCTGCGTGATAGGCCAGCAGCGAACGCTGAAAAACGTAATTGTCCGATGCGTCACGTGAAACGCGCTCCGCCGTTGCGAATTTACTCATCTCGTTTTTTCAGTTTGATTCCTTGCGGGGTGATTTCGACCGAACCTTGTTTGAGCAGCATGCCCAGCGAACGTTTGAATCCTTTTTTGCTCATCTGTGTGCGGGCCGTGATTTCGGCCGGGGAACTGTTGTCGTTCAGAGGCAGGAAGCCGCTGTTATCCCGCAGCAGTGAGAGGAGCGTGAGCGACCTTTTCTCGACTTCGGCCATTCCCTGTTGCTGGAGGCTGATGTCGATGCGGTTGTCCTCGGTTATTTTGCGGACATATCCTTTCAACGCATCCCCGATGGCAATTGGTCGGAAGAGCTGATTCTTGTAGATCATGCCCCAGTGGCGATTGTTCACGACTACCCGGAAGCCGATGGGCGACTCCGATACCACCAGCAGATCGACCTCCTGGCGGGGTTTTACCGTGATGACATCGTTGTTGACGTAGTTTTTGAACTTCATGGTCGCTACGCAGCGTCCCGTGATGCCGTCCACGTAGAGGTAGACCGGGTAGCTGCGGCCGGCCAGCACGCCGCCCTGCTGGTTGCGGTTGGGCAGGAAGAGATCCTTGCCTGCAAGTCCCCAGTCGAGAAAAGCCCCGTGCAGGGTCTTGTCCACCACCTTCAGGAATCCGACCTGCCCCTCCTGCAATCGCGGGGTTTCGGTCGTGGCGACCAGACGGTCCTCCGAGTCGTGATAAACGAATACCTCCTTTGGATCCCCCTCCTTGTCGGTCAGGGAGACATAACGGTTCGGAAGGAGTACTTCGTTCCCCTCTTCGTCGGCCAGATAGAGCCCGTAGTCCGAGATGCGCTTTACGGTGAGCGTTTGCGTGCGTCCTGCTTGTAACATACGATTCGTGTGTGTTTGGGGTGGCGGGATGCGAGATATATCCCTTTCGCCGAGACAAAAATACATTTTATTTTACCGTCCTACAACTTTGCGGAGCGTGAGTTCACCAAAAGAGTTCGATTCTTGCTGTTGTCGCCAGTTGCCATACTTCGAAAAAATGGTTATTTTTGTTAGTGGACAAGCAGTGTATTTGTATGAGAGTGGCTTTGTGTCAGTTCAATATGGCGTGGGAGGATTGGCGCTCCAACCTCCGGCGCGCCGAGCAGTGGGTTGCCCGTGCGGATGCCGACCTGGTGATCCTGCCCGAAATGTTTGCTACGGGATTCGTAACCGACCCCGAACGGGTAGCCCAGCCGATGTCGGGTGAGATCGTGGGGGAGATGCAGCGCTGGGCACGGCGCTATGGCCGTGCGGTGGCCGGCAGCGTGATTATCGAGGAAGGAGGCCGCTTTTTCAACCGTTTCCTTTTTGTTTACCCTGCGGGTGAGATTGTACAGAGCGACAAACGCCATCTCTTTTCGATTGGTGGCGAGGGGAAGTCGTTTGTGGCGGGCAACCGGCGGACAATCGTCGAATACGGCGGCCTGCGTTTCCTGCTGCTCGTCTGTTATGATCTTCGTTTCCCGGTTTGGAGCCGTTGCCGCAACGATTACGATGCGGTGATCTACGTTGCCTCCTGGCCCGAATCCCGACGAACGGTCTGGCGGACGCTGCTGCGGGCGCGGGCAATCGAGAACGAGGCCTATGTGCTGGGTGTGAACCGTACGGGCAGCGATCCGACGGCACGCTATTCGGGTGATTCGGCCGCAGTCGGATTCCGGGGAGAAACACTGACTGAGGCGGGTGCCGAGGAGACGCTCCTCACGGTCGATCTCGATCCGGAGGCCCTGCATGCGTTTTGGGAGAAGTTCCCCGCCTGGCGGGATGCCGACCGGTTCGAGCTGCACGTGTAATTCTTTTGTTGACTATTTGGTTGCAAGATTCACAATAAATTCCTAACTTTGAGTAAAGGTAGGAATTTACCGTGTTTGTCTTGAACTTCGTCGAGAGTATCTTCTCTTTTTCTAAAAATATTGTGCCATGAAAACAACGATCCGCTTATTTGGGGAGATCCTCCTTTGCAGTTATCTGCTTGTCGGTTGTTCGAAGTCGGACGATCTGATTATTCCAACCTTTCAAGAGGTAAATGTGTCGATGGAAGACAACATTGCAGATGAAAATGCAGACTGTTATTACAGCTACTTTGTAACACAGAACGACAGCGACCACACCGTATGGGTCCAGTTGAGTAATGGATTTACAACTGTTGCCCCTTGTTATTATATCCGTCCGGGAGAACAGGTAACTCAATGGACATTCAGTGAAGATTTAATAGGTCATGTTGTTTTGATCGAGGATTTAAGCGTGATGCGTTATCTCAAACTATTCTTTAACGCACCCTCGCCGGAAGAGATGGAAGTCGAACGACCGCAATTTCCAATCCCCACTCACGGAATGGATACTTGTGCGAAATATGTTTTCAAACAATCGTCGGCAAGTTCAGTTGCCGCTTACATGGATGAATCACGATGGCAATACGAAAAGTTCAACGATCATCGGGTTCGCTGGACATACCGCATAACAAATGCGGATCATGGGGTCGCCGTACAGCAAACTCTTGAACGCTGGGCGGATAAGACTCAGGATGAAGAGTAAGCCCGGAATGACCGATTTTTGCAATATGAAGAGGCCCGGAACGCACGGTTCCGGGCCTCTTTCGTAGTTGAGATTGTCTTTACAGGTCCGACTGGTCCCAGTTGAGGATACGGCAGAAGTCGTACTCTTCGGGGTTGGCCAGATAGGCGCGGGCAGCCTCGTAGTCATTCGGGGTGATTGCCAGCAGAATGTTCTCCACAACGGCCTTGAACCGGTCGGAGGTGATATCCACCACGCGGGGCGGAATCTTGCCGGTGGCCGGATCCTGCAGGTCTTTCAGGTAGAGCGGTGCGACATTGCCGCAGTTGTCCACATAGACCATGCAACCCGTTTTCCCATCCCGGAACAGCTTGTAAACGGCGATTCCCAGTTCCGAACAGTAGGTCAGGTCGAATGCGACGGGCGTCTGGCAGCGTATCTCGTATCCCAACTCCACGGGGCGGGTCTGTACGGGGAGGTTCAACTCCTCGAGCTTCCGGTCGAGCAACTCGTTGAAGACACACGCTTTCGAAACCTTGCCCAATTCGGGATGGCCGTGGGCATCGTAGGTGAAGTGAATGCCGCTTTTGGCGATCTCCTCCTCGTCGAGCTCGTGGAAGACACCCTCGGAGATGATCGCTGCGCCGTAATCCATTCCCATGATACGCCGCTTGACGATCGAGGAGACGATCAGACTGATGATCTTGTCGATGGTGATGCGTGTCTTGTTGAACATCTCCGGGATGACGATCATCGGGTAGTGGCACGCCTCACCGATACCGAAGGCCAGGTGGCCGGCGCTGCGTCCCATGGCCGACATGACGAACCAGTTGCCGCTGGTGCGGGCATCGACGTAGATCGCACGTCCGATCACCGCCCCCTTGTCCTTGGCCGATTCGTAGCCGAAGGTCGGTGTTCCGTCGGGCAGGGGCAGGTCGTTATCGATGGTTTTCGGTACGTGGATGTTGGCGATCGGATACTCTTTGGCGGCCAGGAACCGCGATACGCGGTTGGCAGTCGAGGCCGTATCGTCACCGCCGACGGTAACCAGTAGCTTGATGTTGTTTTCTCGGAAAAAATCCAGGTTAAAGTTTTTCTCGAAATCCTCATCCGAGGGTTTGAATCGGCTCATGCGCAGGAACGACCCGGCCCGGTTGAAGATACCGTCGGCCAACAGGAATGTGATATTTTCCGTCGATTGGGTCTTGCTGAATATTCCTTTGAATCCTTGGTGCAGTCCGATTACGCCATATCCCTTTTGCAGGAAGGTCTTGGCAACGCTGGCCACAACGGTGTTCATGCCCGGTGCCGGGCCTCCTCCGGCCAGAATGGCGATGTTCCCTTTTTTGTTTTCCATAATTATTTGCGTTGTATCTTTTACGAAATTTTGTTTGACTTCTGAAAGAACGAAGGTCTCCGATGTCGGAGACCTTCGTCTGTCGACAAAGCCCGGTTCGTTTATCCGATTGCTTTGACGTTTATCGCTTGTTCTCCTTTGGCTCCGTTTTCGAGCTCGAACGAAACTTTTTCCCCTTCGTTCAATGTTTTAAACGAATTGGAGATGATTCCCGTATAGTGGACGAAAATATCTTTCCCGTCCTCACTGGTAATGAATCCGTAGCCCTTCTTGTTGTCGAACCATTTGACCCGGCCTGTCATATAAATCTTTGTTTGGTTGTGGAATATGCGGACAAAGGAACACAAAAAGTATTGATCCCCAAAATATTTTTACGGTTATTTTGACCGTAAATTTCGATTGCCGGATAATTTTTGTATATTTGCACTAGACGCTTGATATGGGATGCGGTCCGGTAGCATCAAAGCGAACTTTGCTTTTGCACTCGCCTCCACGTATAATATTTGTAACGGGATGTTTTTCCCTCAAAAGGAAAATTTATGGATAAGAAGATCAAATGGGCGATGCTCGCCATGTTGGGTTTTGCGACGGCTTGCTCGACGGTAAAGAATACGGGCAAGAGTGCCGAGAAGGAGAACGAACCCGATTCGACCCGGATCGAGGAACCGCGGATTGTCGTCATGTACGGTGTCCGGCCTCCGGTACCTGTTTCGGAGGTGGAGAATCGCACCGATGCTGAAAAAGAGGCCGACAACTCGAATCCGCAACCTGGTGGCGAGACTGCCGAGATTCAAGCTGAGGAGTAGCCGATGACCGGACGCAAACTTGGATTGCGCAAGCGCATCGGGCTCAACCTCTTCTCCGACCTGTATCGGGAACAAACGGAGAAACACACGCTGCGTACGCTCTTTTGGGAGTGTACGTTGCGTTGTAATTTGGCCTGCCGCCATTGCGGCAGCGACTGCCGGGTCGATCCCGGGGTTCCGGATATGCCCCTTGCGGACTTTCTGAAGGTACTCGACGAGGAGGTGACACCCCATACCCGCCCCGGCCAGGTCTTGATAATCTTTTCGGGCGGAGAGGTGCTTGTGCGCAGCGATCTGGAGGAGGCGGGCCGCGAGGTTACCCGCCGGGGATACCCGTGGGGAATGGTGACCAACGGCCTTGCACTCGATTCGGCTCGACTCAAAAGCCTTGTCGATGCCGGTCTTCGTTCCGTCTCGATCAGTTTTGACGGCTTCGAGGATTCGCACAACTATATCCGCCGCAACCCCCGCAGTTTCGAAAAGGCACTTGATGCCCTCCGTATGATTGTCCGTACGCCGGGATTGGCCTATGACGTGATTACCTGTGTCACCTCGCCGATGGTCTATCGCCTCGAAGAGTTCAAGGAGCTTTTGATCGCCGAGGGTGTCCGCCATTGGCGCATCTTCTCGATTTTCCCGGCTGGCCGTGCCAAGGAGGATCAGACGCTGACCTTGACCGACGGCCAGTTCCGCGAGGTGCTGGAGTTCATCCGCCGCACGCGCAAGGAGGGACGTATCGAGGTCAGCTACGCCTGCGAAGGATTTCTGGGAGGTTACGAAGGAGAGGTGCGCGACCATTTCTATCAGTGTGCTGCCGGCATTTCGGTCGCCTCGATCCGGGTGGATGGCTCCATTTCGGGCTGTACGTCGATCCGGGCCAACTTCCATCAGGGCAATATCTATCGGGATCGCTTTTGGGATGTTTGGCAGAACCGCTTCGAAAAGTTCCGCCATCGGGAGTGGACGCGCCATGACGAGTGTGCCGACTGCAAGGTGTGGCGCTACTGCCAGGGTGGGGGAATGCATTTGCGCGACGACGATGGACGGCTGATGTACTGCCATTATCACCGCCTGAAATAACCGCTTGCGATATTGTTTTAACAGTCTGCTCCGTTTAGGATGCAGGCTGTTTTATTTTGTATGTTTCCAGAACCTGTCTAAACAGATATACGGCCTCTGTGTCGGTCAAATCCAACGTCGAAAGTTTCTCATCTCCGCCAGGCGCGCAGACCTCCGTGCCGCGCTGCATGGCCTGTGCAAGATCGTTTTCTACCGGGAGAATTTCCCAATACCCGGAGGTGGAGAATAACAGGTGATAGGGACATTTCTGGTCCTGTAGTTGAATTCGGAAACAGGACAACTCCTTGTTGGTGGGAATCGTCGTATTTGGGTCGGATACCTCGCACTCGTGGGTGGTGTCGTATATCGAGAGTTGCATATTTGTATCCGTAGAAATTCCCTCTTTTTGCAGGTATATCCTCATTGCTTCCGCAATACTGGGCGTATTGGTTTGCGGGCTAACCGAAGTCTCTTTTTCTCTTACATAGTGGACTATGGTAAATTCCCCATTCTTGTCTATTTTCCCCACCAATTCATTCATTCTCCTCAACGCTTCCAGCAGAAAAACGACCTCATCGAATAACATGCCGGTCTCTTGTTTGTCAAGTTTTAATTCGGGAATTACAGCTAATGCCTTTTGGATGGTCTGAGAGGGAGTATATTCATATCTTAAGAAAGGAATGGATTGCATCTTTCCATCTTTAATGCAAAAAAGTTGACCGGGAGAGTGACTTTCCAGAGGTCCATAGATGTCAAGGTGCAGTTTCCCGTCATTAGGATAGAGCTGCATGATTTCCGATGGTTTTACCATCCCATATGTGGATGAATAACAAACAGTGTCCAGCTGAGGACTATTTCTCAGAGGTGTCGAAACAAGATTACCACATAAGGGCAATAACGCGATTAAAAAAGATACCATACACTATTATTTTTAATTACCAAATGTCGTTCTCAGCAGAATTCGATGTAAGAACTCACCTATGTGGCTGAATAACAATAAACAGCCATGTCTTGTGAATTTTTCTTTTCCGGAGATGACGGCTCTTGTGCAGGGAACAGTGTTGAGAGAGCCAGCAGGGTAGTGAGTAGCATATCTTTCAGGGTTAAAGTTGTTAAACTCTCTTAAAGATAGTAATAAAATTGGGAAGAGAAGATGTTTATAACGATTTAATGGGATAGAAAACAGAAAAGCCTGCATTGTGTCGTTTGATAACACCTTGCAGGCTTTTTGTTTGTCGGGGAGACTGGATTCGAACCAGCGACCTCCAACTCCCGAAGCTGGCGCGCTAACCGGACTGCGCTACACCCCGAACAATATTTTTATCGAACCGAACTTCCTTTTATTTGTCGAGCCTTCACGAAGGAACTCTTTTCGGAGGGCTTCTTCGTCGGGGTACCAGGATTCGAACCTGGGACCCCCTGCTCCCAAAGCAGGTGCGCTAACCGGGCTGCGCTACACCCCGTATCCAATCCCGGATTCGCCTTTCGGGGCGATTTTCCGCCGATTGAGGAAATCGGTGCGATTTCGGATTGCAAATATAAGTCCTTTTTTGTTTTTCACAAACTTTTTCGCTTAAAATCTTCAAAAAAGATCTTTTTGCGACTCATCTGTACTCCGAATCTCACGCTTTCGATGGCCATCCCGTCATATCGGATTCCGGACTTTTTTGTCGGGAAAAGTCTTGACCGTTCTATTCGTGAAGGACCTCTCTGAACAAGTGGCTAAAATCCTCGCGGGGACCGGCCAGATAGACGTTGAATCCCAGTTCGCTCGCTGCGGCGAGGTTGCTCTCACTGTCGTCGATGAAGAGGGTCTCTTCGGGACGCATCCCGCCCTCATCGATCATCCGTCGGTAGATCTCCGGCGAGGGTTTCAGCAGGTGCATCTCGTAGGAGAGGAATACCTTTTCGAAATAGTCCTCCAGCGTCAACCCGTCCTGTGTGAAGAGTACCTCCCGAATATAGGGGAAAACTACGTCATTGATATTCGAAAGGGCAAAGGTGCGGAATCCCTTTTCGCGCAGGGCCCGTACCAGGCGCAGTTTATAGACGGGGATTCCCTCGATAAAGGAGAGAAAGGCCCCGCGAATCGCCTCGTCCGGGACATCGGTTCCGATACTTCGGCGTACCTGATCGAAGAACTCATCGTTCGACACCTCGCCCACCTCGATTCCCCGAAGCATCCCCTTGGGGTGGTACGAGTCGATCAGCGAGTCGATTTCGGAGAATCCGATCTTGTGAAACTCCCGGATGCAACGCTCCTTGTCAAGGTCGATCATGACGCCTCCCAGGTCGAATACGATATTTTTAATATCTTCCAGCATAATTTTATCGTTGTAATTTCATGGTGTACTTGCGGGCGATGCGTAATATGCACATCGGCATCATGCGGCAAATGGGGATGAAGAGCCGGTTCCACCAGCCCGGGACACAGCAACGTTTCCCGCGCCACATGGCTCTCAAAGCTCTTCGGGCACAACTGTCGGGCGAGAGGAGTACGCCGAGCCGCATCCCGATCCGCTGCCACCGGAGGGGCAGCCCGTAGAGGTCGGTGGCCACACCGGCCGGACATACCGCCGTGACGCGGATCCCCTCCTCGCGCACCTCTTTGGCAAAGGCGACCGAAAAGCTCTTCAGGTAGGCCTTGCTTGCGCTGTATACGGTCAGGCCGGGCCAGGGCATCCATTGCGAATAGGAGGACATGTTGAGGATGTACCCTCCGGTCCCCCGGCGCGCCATTTCGGCGCCGAAGAGCCGGCAAGTCAACGTCGTTGTCACGGAGTGCAGGTGGAGGATCTTCTCGATCCGGTCGACGGGCGTGCGCAGCGTGTCGAGAAACGAGAAGGTGCCGGCATTGTTGATCAGTACGTCCACGTGCATGCCGAGTACCCGTACCCGCGTAAAGAGCTCCTGAGCGGCCTCCGGCCGGGCAAGATCCAGCGGGATGGTCTCGATGCGCAGGTCGTACCGCTCCCTGAGTTGCCGGGCCATGATCTCCAGCTTTTCGGCATTCAGCCCCGACAGGATGAGCTGGTACCCCAGTTCGGCCAGTCGCCGGGTCAGACATTGCCCGATACCTCCGGCTGCACCGGTGATCAGGGCTGTCCGGCTTCCTTTTTCTATATTTCGATTGTGTCCCATTACGGCAGTTTGGCAAGTTCTTCCCGAATCTTTTTCGGCAGGTCGGGGCAATGTTTGCAACACTTCATATCGACCGAATACATCCGGGCAATACAGTAGTTCCGGTGGTCGCATTCGCTGCGGAAGGTTTCGTCACCCTCTTTCAGCTTGTTGACGAAGGCTGGGTCGTTGACCAGCGCGCGGGCCATCTGCACCAGTTCGAATCCGCTGTCGAGCGCCCGTTCGATCCCTTCGCGGCTGACCAGTCCGCCGACATAGATGAGCGGCAGTTTGAGTTCCTTGCGGAACTTCTTGGCATCCTCCAGGAAATAGCACTCCGAGAAGGGGAACTGCCGGATCATGAACGGCCCGCCGTAACGGATCAGCGGCCGGAGCCACCAGGGCGAGTAGTAACTCATCGTGTAGAGCGGAATCAGACCGCGCATGACGGCCATCGGAGCCTTGCTGACGAATCCGCCCGAAAGGACGATGCCGTTTACCTTCCAGCGTTCGATCTCCTTGGCGATTTCGAGGCTTTCGGGAATCTGAATGCCGCTCTTGAAGCCGTCGTACATGTTGTGTTTGACCAGCACGGCCGTGCCGGTAGCTGAAGCCGCATTCATCACCTCTTCCAGACACATCCGCATGAAACGCATCCGGTTGTCGAGCGATCCGCCGTACTCATCGTGGCGGTGGTTGGTGTAGGGCGAGAGGAACTGCGAGATCAGGTAGCCGTGTCCGGCGTGTACTTCAACACAGTCGAATCCGGCTGCATGAGCCGTATGTACGGCCTTGCCGAAATCTTTGGCTACTTGCAGAATCTCATCCCGACGCATCTTGCGCACCGGGGTATAGGCGTAGATGTTGATACCGTTCGAGGCACCGATCGGAATCTGACCGGCGGTCGAGTAGTGGGTCATGTTGCCGCAGTGTCCGATCTGAATCGAGGCGGCCGCCCCTTCGGCGTGAATCGCATCGGTGATGTCGCGCAGTTGGGGAACGATCTCCGGACGGAGCCAGAGCTGTTTTTTGAACGAGAGACCGCTGCGGCATACGGCGGCATAGGCCAGTGTGGTCATGCCGACACCGCCGCGGGCGACGCTTACGTGGTAATCCTTGAGTTGTTGGGTAGGATTGAAGTCCTTGCCCATCGATTCGAATGCCGCCGAACGGATCGTGCGGTTTCGAAGCGTGACATTCCCCAGTTTATAGGGGGTAAACAGAATGGAATCTTTCAGATTGCTCATGGCTGTCGGAGGTTATTTTATTTGCGAATTTTCAATAGATAAAGGGAATGATCCGTTTGCGGTGCAGCGAGGTGAACTCCTGGCCGAACTCTTTCTGGTATCGTTTGTAGAGCGAGTTGGCACGGGGAGCCAGGTTGGCGAAGGTCCACCATGCAAATACGGCTCCGGCCCAGGACCAGGAGGCGATGGCGAATCCGACCCACTCGGTCAGCTCTCCGAAATAGTTGGCCGAAGAGACGTAGCGGAACATTCCTCCGCGCGGGATGTAGTGACGCGTGTCGCCCGGTTTGCGCAGATGGCGGATAATGTAATCCGAGTGCAGGTTGATTACCATGCCGGCAATAAAGATTGCGGCACCGATATAGAAATAGGGTTTTGCGAACCAATCGGCATAATAGTCTTCCGGAGAGATGTAGAAGATCCAACCTCCCTGCATCAGGGCGTTGAGCGTATTGAATACCATTCCCATCAGGACGATTCCGGCCGGCATTTTCGAGTTTCCCCGCATCAGCAGCGGAAAGATAAAGGAGCGTTGCAGGTAGTGGCTCTGGAAGAGGATGAACAGGGCGAGCGGAGCGGCTTGCCATGTGCGGTCGGAGAGGAGCCAGAGAATGGTCATGGCGATGAAGACCGGACTCTCCATCAGAATCCAGCCGATCTTGTTCGGGATCGGGAATCCGTATTTCCGGTTGAATAGATAGCCGTATCCCGCCTCGAAGAAGTGCAGGGCGATAAAGACGACGAGGGCCAATGCGGCCATGATGATCAGAAAAATGTTGAATGTTTCAGTCATAAGAATGCTGTTTCTCTGCCGGATAACGGCCGGATTTTTTACAATGAATACAAAATTAGGTAAAAAACTCGAGATTTACCGGTACCGTTTTACGAAATTCAGTTTTTGTCCCGGAAACGATTTTTTTCGGGATTGTGCGTTGGAAGTTTCGTTGCAGGGAGATATCTTTGTTGGTGCATCCTTGTTTAACAGGATGGCTGAAAAAGTTTTTGCGAAATGAAAAAGATCGTTGTTTTTACCGGAGCGGGTGTAAGTGCCGACAGTGGATTGGCTACTTTCCGTGATTCTGATGGTTTGTGGGCGAATTATCGTATCGAAGATGTTTGCACTCCGGAGGCTCTTCAGCACAACCGGGCTCAGGTAATCGAATTTTACAATATGCGTCGCCGGGAGATGTTGGAGAAGGAGCCGAATGCCGGTCACCGTGCAATTGCCGAACTCGAACGTTGGTTCGATGTTGAGGTCGTTACGCAGAATGTCGACAACCTGCATGAGCGGGCCGGGTCTTCGCACGTGACACACCTGCACGGCGAATTGACCAAACTGCGTTCATCGCGGAATCCCGATTTGATCGTACCGATCGAAGGGTGGGAACAGAAGCTCGACGCGACGGCTCCGGATGGTTCGCTCCTGCGCCCGCATATCGTCTTTTTCGGCGAATCGGTGCCGATGTTCGATCAGGCGACACGTATCGTGGAGACGGCCGATATTCTGATTGTGGTCGGAACGTCATTGGCCGTCTATCCGGCCGCTTCGCTGGTTCACTATGTGCGTCCGAATGTCCCGATCTATCTGGTGGACCCCGGAAATCCCGATACCGCCCTGATCCGGAATCCGCTGACCCATATCCGGGCCCGGGCGGCCGAGGGTATGCCGGAGTTGGCCGAACGGTTGAAGAAAGAGGTTTTGTAGCCGGATTCTTCAGGCTGACTGCTATTCGATAAAGAGCAGGGAAAAAACGGAGCGATATTCGCTCCGTTTTCTCTTTTGTTTTGAAGGAGGATGTAAAAAACAAATGAATCGGATCAAAGAATCACTGTGACTATTGGCTCGTACTCGTTTTTTATTAATTTCAAAATCGAAATTTTGTAAAAAATAATACTATGAAGAAATTATCTGCAATGAGAAGGATGTTTGGCTTGATGTTTTCGGCCCTTGCGTCTGTTGTTATTTTTACGGGATGCGAGAAAGATGCCCCGGAGCCTTCAGGGGATAGGAACCCGGCCCTGAAGTTGAAGTTGATAGAGACGCAGGATAATTCCGTATCGTTTTCGATTGAGTTTGATGATGCGGACCGGTTGGCATACTTGATCTCGGACGAAGCGATTGCGGATGCCTCTGCGATATTTGCCAACGGAGAGGTGATCGCCTCTTTGGAAGGGACGAGTGTCGATCGGATCATCTCTCGTTTGGATGCGAATCGGTCGTACACGCTTTATGCGGCAGCCTCGGCCGTGAACGATGTGGAGCAGACCGTATATAGTGCCGTTGAGAGTTTGACTTTCCAGACTAAGGAGTTGCGTGATATTATCACTGTAACCGATATGACGAACCACTCCTACAAATTTGTTATTGACGTGGAAGATGGTGTCTCCTATAAGTATACACACCTTCCCAAGATTTTCCTGGAGCAGCTTTATGAGGTTTCGGATGATGTTACGGAAGAGGAGAAGGAGCGTGGCCGTATGTGGTATTTGTCGCATTACGGTATCAAGGCGAGTGGCCGTCAGGAGATTTCGGTTGTCGATAACGAGAGCTATATTGATTATGACGGTAGTGAATACGTGTACGAGATCTATGCCAATACCGAGTATGTGATCATGGTTGTCTTCTACGACGATTCGGGTGAGGTCTTTACCGAGCCGGTTTATATGGAGGAGATCAAACTTCCCGAGACCGGAGAGTCGACCGCACAGATTGCATGCAGTGTGGTAGGCGAGTCTACGGCAACGGAGGTTTGGACGCTGTGCGAACCGGATGAAAATATCCTTTATTACAAGCAGCTTGTGATGCTCAAGGAGAAGTATGACGAGTATATCAGCACGAATGGCCTGGATGCGATGAAGTACATGCTTGGTAATGATGACCGGAGTACACGTTGTGTCGGTCGGTCGGAGGACCATTGGACGGGGCTTACTCCCGATACGGAGTACATCATGTGTATTTTGGGTATCGACAAGGATCACAACCAGCTTTGGATCGACGACTTTACCTTCAGAACGGTACTGCCTGAAGAGGAGGGTTCGATCGAGATGACCGGAGCCGTCGGTGATCCGGCCGGTTATGGCGACAATTGGAACAGTGTTAACTTTACGATCAAGTCCAAAGAGATCGTTACGCCGAGTTGGTACTATTTCGGTCAGACATCCGTTGTGGAGCGGCTTCTGGCGCGTGGCATGACCTATCAGGAGATTGCCGAGCAGAACGGTGTGGCCATTATTCCGATCTTTGTCAATCAGATTAACAGCGAAGCCGGTTGGAAGGTTTCGAAAACAGAGGTTCGTCCGAACGTATCCTATACGATGTTCGTAGCGCTTACCCATGCCAATGGCGATGTTCTTGTCAAACGGGTTGATGTTACGACCGAGAGCATTCCGCAGCCGACCCGTTCCGAGTCGCCGCTCTTTACCGAGCTTTTGGGAGAGTGGAGTGCAACCTGTACGGCCGATGTGGCAGGAGAAGAGGTGCAGTTGACTTTCGATGTGTCGATTACCGATGGCGGAGAGTTCGTCGATCAGTGTCGTCCGTACAACCGTTTGATGTGCCTCGGCTTTGCCGGAATCGAGTACCGCTCGCCGGAGGATCTGCGAAACGATACGACCGATGACTCCTATTGGCAGGATGTTCCCGAGGATATATTCTATGACTTCGGTCCGAAGTGGTTTCTTGAGATTGATCCGGAGGGTAACGTGACGCTGCCAACGGATAATACGGTACCGTACCTGATGAATTACGACATCAACGCAATATTTGCGAAGTTCGCCGTGTTCGGAGCTTACTTGACGAGCAAGCCCTGCCCGGTGGAGGTTTCCGACGATCGCAATACGATTACGGTTAAACCCTACTTCGATGAGTATATGCAGCAGAATTTCTACCTCTGTATGGCCGAAGACGTAACGGCGACAGTCGTTCTTAAGAGCGATATGGTTCTCACGAGAAAGTAATCCATATCGGTTGATATGAGTCCCCGAAGTAGCCGCTTCGGGGACTTTTTTGAATAGAGTTGTTTCTTCTGTAAGAAATGCTTATCTTGTTGTAAGAAAGCGTTTGGCTCTGGAAGGAATAATGCCATGTTCTGAGAGGCATATACGATAGATCTGGATTTATAGAGGTCAAAGAATAGTTTGTATAAATAAGTATAATCAGAGGAGAGTCTCCTGTCGTCCAGTATTTGGGAAGACGGGAGTCGGAACGTTGACAGGACGCGGTGAGTATGAAACGATTGTTGCTGATTTTTATGTTTTTATTTTCGATTCAGGGAGTATTCTCTCAGGATCAGTTGAGTGAGATGATTAACATTTCATTGGAGAAATTTGTCGAGATTGACATACAACAGCGGGAACGATATAGAACCGAGTATTTTCCGGAAAAGGAGAAAATAACTTCGATTTCGAACTATTATCTGCTGACGGATTACTATCCTAATGGATTTGAGTTCTCACAGAAGATCAAGGATATGGGATTCCGCTTGACCAGTGAGCGAGATTATAATAAGAGATGGTTCCGTAAACCTCAGGTAGTTGTAGAGATGGGATATACTTTGTATGGGAACATTTTGAGGATATGGTTTAGCAAAGAGAGTATCTC
>MHCFR05601__coassemble_1601_pt1 | contig 12796 bp, 14 predicted proteins | sample MHCFR05601__metabat2_high_PE_060 | metagenome-assembled genome bin MHCFR05601
GTAGTTAGTTACATCGCTTTTTATGTGCTAAAAACCATTGTACCAGAAATACCCACAGCTAACGCAACTGGAATACTCGATATTTTCACACAAAAATCTCTATTCAACGGTCCGATATGGTTTCTATTATCTCTGTTCTGGGTTCTCATGCTCTTTTATATCATTTATCGAGCTATCCATAACGAGCTATATAGAGCGCTAATTGTATTATCAATAGGGATCTTAGGTGCAATTTTACTGAAAAAAACATATTCATCCCGCTCTTCCTTGATGTAACCATGCGTGCCCTTCCCATATTTTACATCGGATTTCTACTAAAGAAAAGTTGTCTGTTATACCCCAATAAATACGACAAATACAATTATCTGTTTGCAGGGGGCCTTCTTTTGTTAACGATCGGACTACTTATATTCACTCAACCCGCACTTCCATTAAGCGCGACAAATTGGTGTTCAGGCATATTAGGGTATATAACACTACTAACAGGGGCTCTATTCTTTCTTATATTATGCAAAGCCATAGGCAATATACCCATTATCTCTTATCTCGGTCGTTATTCGATCATCGTACTCAGTACACATCATCTGATATACAGGCCGATAATATTGATATTCTCTCTCATACTCTACAACCAACTCATTGTTTCCTGGGCCACTTTCATTGCGACAATCGGAATAACTTTCCTTATTATTCCATTCTGTATAAAATACCTTCCATATGTTACAGGGCAAAAAGATGTTTTCAAATAAGATAAATTTCGGTAGTATTTTTGTATAAGTTATAATATGAAAATCGTCAACATCATCGGAGGTTTGGGGAACCAAATGTTCCAATATGCTCTTTTGGTCGCTTTGCAAAACAAGTTTCAAGAGACGGTATATGCCGACACAACGATGTTCGAAACCTATAAGGTACATAATGGTCTTGAAATCGAGCGTATCTTCGGTGTCCCGCTTCTTCATGCACCCAAAGCAGAACTCAGGCATCTGACCCGATTCACCAAGCATTTCAAACTGCGGCGCGCTTATCGCAAGTTTCTTCCACCCAAAAAAACGGAGTGTCTTGAAGCAAAAGACTACACGTTCAATGATAGCGTTCTGACCGATAACTCCGACAGATACTATGACGGTTATTGGCAGAACTGGAGGTACTTCAGCGAATACAGCGACATCATCCGGTCTCTATACCAATTCCGGCCACAATTGGGCGGGAAGAACCTGCATCTGATCGAGACTCTTCGCCAATCGACACAAACCGTCAGCATCCATGTACGGCGCGGGGATTATCTGAAAGCAAAGATTTATGCAGGGTTATGCGGGCTGGATTATTACACCCAGGCTATTTCCTATATCCGTGAGCGACTAAATGGGGATCTTCACTTCTTGATTTTTTCGGACGATCAACCATGGTGCAAAGAGCACATCGCTCCCCTTTTAGGATCCGACCGGCAAACCTACGTGGATTGGAACCGCGGACAGGAGAGCTATATCGATATGCAATTGATGTCCGAGTGCCATCACAACATCATCGCCAACAGTTCCTTCAGCTGGTGGGCGGCATGGCTCAATACACACGAAGGCCGAATCGTTGTCGCCCCCCGGAAATGGACGAATACAAAAGTAAACTGTCAATTCCAGATGCCTACCTGGGTATTGTTCTAAAAATCTGAGTTATGAAATTCGGAATCATCACGCACTACGACGTACACAATCACGGAGCGATCCTGCAGCTGAACGCCTTGAAAGAGTTCCTTTCCGGGAAAGGGATCGAGGCGCAGGCCCTGCAATTCGACAAGAACTATGATTTCATGGGAGTCGAACTGAAAGCCAAATACAACATATCCCTCAAGTCGATCGGCATCTATACACGGTATTTATGGAATGAAGGCCCTGCAAAAACGCTTTTCAATTACCGAAAACGAAACATTCTGAACGAATTCAAACGTACACATCGGTTAATTGGCCCCTATTACAGCAAAGCGGGACAAATGGATGCAACGGTTATTGGCAGTGACGAAGTATTTGCTCTGCACACAGGACCAACGCCCTGTCTTTTCGGCCATGCATGTCCCGGTAGAAACGTTTTCGCCTACGCCGGGAGTTTTGGCCCCACGACCTTCGAGGAGATCGAAAAACGGAACTGTATTCCCTTCGTCAAAAGCGGACTTGAAAATATGACAGGAATCTCCGTTCGGGACCAAAACAGTTTCTCGATCGTATCCCGACTTCTGAGACAAGACCCCGTTCTCGTATGTGATCCCGTACTGCTTTATGGTTATGAGAAAGAGAGAGCCTCTTTCAAAAACAAAAAGATAGATCTTCCTCCCTACTTACTGGTTTATGCCTACGATAACCGCATGAATGACAAGGAGGAGATAGCTGCAATACGTAAATATGCGAACGATAATGGCCTGAAAATTGTTTCTGTAGGTTTTTATCACGCCTGGTGCGATCAGAACATCAACATTGACCCAATCGAGCTGCTCAACTATTTCGCATGTGCCTCTGCCATTGTAACCGATACCTTCCATGGAGTCATCATGTCCATTCTGAATCATGGGAACTTCGCGGTCATTCTCCGCGACAACAAGAACAAGTTATTCCATTTGCTCTCGGAATACAAACTAACCGACCGCATCGTTCCCGATTTAAGCGGGCTCACATCCATTCTTTCAAAAGGGATCGACTACAACCAAGTAGACGGTATTTTGCAAGAAAGACGTTCCGTATCCGCCTCCTATCTGGACTCCATGATTCAACTCTGTCGCTAAATGAATAACATTTCATCTTCTGACATATTGCGCTCCTGTACCAGCTGCCAGATGTGTGCTGCCGTTTGTCCTATGAACGCCATTTCTATCCATATGGATCAGGAGGGGTTCTATAGGCCAACTGTGGAAGAGAATCTCTGCATCGATTGTGGACTCTGTCGTAGAGTTTGTTATAAATACGACCCGAAAATCCTGCCGACTCCCGATTCTTTTCTATCCCGCACAACCCTATTGGCAGCCTCGGCCAAAGATGACCGCATTGTTGCCCAAACTACTTCCGGTGGCATTGCAGATCTGCTGGCTCAGAAGTTAGTATCGGAGGGATATCAATGCATCGGAGTCGCATATGATCCCATCCGCTCGATGGCATACGACACCATTGCCTCAACACAGGAGCAAACGACAGCTTTTCGCGGATCAAAATATATCCAATCCTATACGGTCGATGCCTTCAAAGAACTTGTGCAACACTGTAAGGATGTAAAATATGCCGTATTTGGGACACCGTGCCACATTTATGCGATCGATCGGTTTCTGGGGATCCGGGGGCTTCGAGAAAATTGTTTGTTAATCGACCTCTACTGTCATGGATGCCCCTCCCTTTTACTTTGGAGGAAATACATTAAGGAGGTAAAAAAACAGTCCCACGAAAAAGAGATAAAAGGGGTTGTTTTCAGAAGCAAAGAAAAAGGATGGGGTAACTTCGTTACAGAGATCACAACATCAGAAAAAAGACTAATCAGCAGTAAATCTGATCATTTTTACACACTATTCTTCTCGGATATACTGTTAAACAAAGCCTGTTCGGATTGTCTTCTTCGCGGCACGTTACAATATACCGACATCCGATTAGGTGATTTCTGGGGAAAACGTTATGCTACCAATACCCGAGGCATCTCGGCTGTCAGTATTGTAACGCAAACCGGTCGGGCGGCTTTTGAGAAGATCCGCACACAACTTGATTGCATCGAGGAGTCCCATTCCAATTTTCTACCGTATCAAAGTTGGAACAAGACATACCATCCGGCAGAGAGTATCCGAAAAGAGCTGCTTCGGCAGATTACGGACTCCTCTCTTCCTCTTAAGTTGTCTGTCAAAACTCTCTATCGGCATCAATCGGTAAAGCAACGATTGAAACGACACATCAAAAATCTATTGCTACTTCTTCCGGACAGAGTCGTCCGTGAGATAAAACGAATCCATTACTAACCATGGTTTGTTCCGAATTTTCAGTCTTGCTTTCCGTTTACGGGAAAGAGCATGCGGAGTGGTTGAGACTCGCACTCCGAAGTATCTGGGAGGATCAAATCCGGAAGCCCAAAGAGATCGTTCTGGTCAAAGATGGACCTCTGAATGACGAACTGGAGGCCGTAATCTCGGACTTCGCAAAAGTTGCACCTCTGAAAGTTGTCGCATTGGATCAGAATCAGGGATTGGGTCGCGCATTACAAGCAGGATTACAACAGTGTTCCTGTGAGTTGGTAGCCCGTATGGACAGCGATGACTTGGCAAAACCGGAACGTTTCGAACGCCAAATCCGATTCATGGAAGAGCATCCGGATGCGGCCGTCGCAGGATCCTGGATCGAAGAGTTCATCGGATCGCCAGAAAACATCGTTTCGGAGCGACGATTGCCAACTTCTCCGGAAGAGTTGTTCCAATTCGGGAAAAAACGGAATCCAATGAACCACCCCACCGTCATGTTTCGCAAAACGGCAGTCGAGACGGCTGGCGGATACGAGCACTTCCCCCTGTTCGAGGATTATTGGCTATGGTGCCGGATGTTGCAAAAGGGGAATCATCTCTACAATATTCCAGAAGCGCTGCTTTGGTTCCGGACCAGTCCGGATGTCTACAAACGACGCGGCGGATGGCGCTATGCCGTAACAGAAATTCGGTTCCTTTACAGAGTCTGGCACCTGGGATATATCTCCTTGCCGACTTTCTGCATCAATGGAGCAACCCGTTTCTGCATCCGCATCATTCCGAACGGTCTTCGTCGCAAATTATATTGTAAATTCGCACGGAAATAACAATAAGAAACATAAGAATAATAAAACATAAAAAGATGAAAACAGCCTTAATCACAGGAATAACCGGTCAGGATGGATCGTTCCTGGCGGAGTTCCTATTGGGAAAAGGGTATGAGGTCCACGGCACGATCCGTCGCTCCTCGACCGACTACCGGGAGCGTATCGCCCATCTGGAGGGTAAACCCCATTTCCACCTCCACTACGCCGACCTCGGTGACTCGATGAGTATCATCCAGGTGGTCAGCAAGGTACGTCCCGACGAGATTTACAACCTCGCAGCCCAGAGCCATGTGCAGGTTTCGTTCGATGCACCGGAGTTCACGGCCGACATCGATGCTACGGGCGTACTGCGCATTCTTGAAGCCGTCCGACTGTGCGGTCTGGCCCAGACCTGCCGTATCTACCAGGCCTCCACTTCCGAGCTCTACGGCAAAGTAGAGGAGGTGCCGCAAAATGAAAAGACTCCGTTCCACCCTTACTCCCCCTATGCCGTAGCCAAACTATACGGCTACTGGATCGTCAAGGAGTACCGCGAAGCATACAACATGTTCTGCTGCTCGGGTATCCTGTTCAACCATGAATCGGAACGTCGCGGCGAGACTTTCGTTACCCGCAAGATCACGTTGGCCGCAGCCCGCATCGCCCAGGGCAAACAGGAGAAGCTCTACCTGGGCAACCTCTCATCGCTTCGCGACTGGGGGTACGCCAAAGACTACGTCGAGTGCATGTGGCTGATCCTCCAGCATGAGACCCCCGAAGATTTCGTCATCGCCACCGGAGAGCAGCACTCCGTCCGGGAGTTCTGCCACCTTGCGTTCAAATATGTGGGAATCGATCTGGAGTTCGTCGGTGAAGGAGAGAACGAGAAAGGTATCGACAAAGCTACGGGACGAATTCTGGTTGAGGTTTCTCCGGACTTCTACCGTCCGACGGATGTCGTCAACCTCTGGGGTGACCCGTCGAAGGCCAAAACTGAACTGGGATGGAACCCCACCAAAACAAGTTTCGAGCAGCTGGTCAAGATCATGGTCGATGCCGATATGGCAAAGGTTGCCGTTGAACGTGCCGGCGATGCGATCCGTACGAATCTGGCCGAATACCTCGAGAAGGGTATTGTCAAATAAAAGGAGAGCCTTATGATGGAGAAAAATGCAAAAATATATGTAGCAGGCCACCGGGGAATGGTCGGTTCGGCAATTGTCCGAGAGTTACAACGCCAGGGATATACGAACATTATTACCCGCACGCACCGGGAGTTGGATCTGACACGCCAGGAGGCTGTTGAACGATTCTTCGCCGAGGAGCGTCCCGAATACGTGTTTTTGGCAGCAGCCAAGGTCGGCGGCATCGAGGCAAACCAGAGCGCGCTGGCCGACTTCATGTACGAGAACATGATTCTCGAAATGAACGTAATCCATGCTGCCTGGCAAAACGGATGCAAGAAGCTGGAGTTTCTGGGTTCATCGTGCATCTACCCGCGCATGGCACCACAACCGATGAAGGAGTCCTGCCTGCTTACCTCGGAGTTGGAGAAGACCAACGAGGCATACGCGCTGGCCAAGATATCAGGTCTCAAATATTGCGAGTATCTGAATCGCCAATACGGTACAGATTATATCAGCGTCATGCCGACGAATCTCTACGGACCGAACGACAACTACCACCCTACTCACAGCCACGTGCTTCCGGCCTTGATCCGGCGATTCCATGAGGCCAAGGAGCAGGGAGTGCCCTACGTAACCTGCTGGGGAGACGGAAGTCCGCTGCGCGAGTTCCTCTACGTGGATGATCTGGCCAACCTGTGCGTCTTCCTGATGAACAACTACTCGGGCAACGAAACGGTCAATGCCGGCACGGGAAAAGAACTGACGATCAAAGCGCTTACGGAACTGGTAGCCAAAGTAGTCGGTTACGAAGGAGAGATCCGCTGGGATCCCTCGAAACCGAACGGTACACCCCGCAAGTTGTTAGACGTTTCGAAAGCTACGGCGCTGGGATGGACCAACAAGACCGAACTTGAAGATGGAATCCGTCTCGCCTACCGGGATTTTCTGGAGAATCCGATGCGGGCCGAGAGATAAGTGAAAAACCGTATGGATACGAACAAGAATCGTTTTTGCGTCATTATGGCCGGAGGCATCGGCAGCCGTTTCTGGCCGGCCAGCCGCCGCAGTCTGCCCAAACAGTTCCTCGACATCATGGGAACGGGCAAGACCTTCATCCGCCACACCTTCGAACGTTTTGCGCCGATCATCCCGGCCGAGAACTTTCTCGTGGTTACGAACGCCGCCTATCGGCAGCTTGTCCTCGAACAGCTGCCCGAACTCAGCACCGAACAGGTGCTATGCGAGCCGATCGGCCGCAACACGGCCCCCTGCATCGCCTATGCCGCCTTCCGACTGAAGGCACAGCACCCCGATGCGGTAATGGTCGTGGCTCCGTCCGACCACTACATCTTCGAAGAGGAGGAGTTCCGCCGCAACATCGAATCCTGTATGGAGTTCGTCCAGCAACGCGATGCCCTGATGACCATCGGCATCCGCCCCTCACGTCCCGACACCGGTTACGGCTACATACAGACCGATGCCCGGGAGGAGATCGCTCCGGTCGCCTCGTTCCGCGAAAAACCCGACCTGCAAACAGCCATGAGCTATCTGGCCGCAGGTAACTACCTTTGGAACGCGGGCATCTTCGTCTGGTCGAACCGAACTATTCTTGCAGCCCTCGAACGCCACCTCCCGGAGGTATACCGCCTCTTTGCCGAGCGCGCCGACGAATTCGGCACCCCGCGCGAAGGGAAGGCTGTCGGAGAGATTTTCGCCGTCAGCCCCTCAATCTCGATCGACTACGGCGTGCTGGAACGTGCCGACAACGTCTATGTGCGCAGTTCAGATTTCGGTTGGAATGATGTCGGTACATGGGGTTCGCTCTACGAACTTTCGCCCAAAGACTCTGATGGCAACGTCGTACCGGAACGCATCCAGACGTACGAAACGACCGGATGCATGATCAAGGCTCCGCAAGAGAAGGCGGTCGTAGTCGATTCACTGCACGACTACATCGTTGTCGATACACCGGATGCCCTGATGATCTGTCCCCGCAGTCGGGAACAGCACATCAAGCAGGTACTTGAGGATATGAAACAGATGGATGACGGACGTTTTGTCTAAATTCCAAACTCACAAACCAAAGAAGCCGATCCATTCACGGATCGGCTTTTCTTTTTTCGAAAAGATCAACCCTTCTGACCTTCGATAGCCACTTTGATTACCCCATCCCGGCGACTCTCGAAGAGACTGTAAGCTTCCTCAATCCGACTCAGCGGGAAACGATGGGTAATCAACGGTGTAGTATCAATCTCGCCCCGTTCGATCAGTTGCAGAATCTCGGCACAGTCGCAACCGTCCACTCCGCCGGTCTTGAAGGAGAGGTTCTTCCCGTACATCTCCGGCAGAGGGAGCTCCTGCGGACGGTCATAAAGTGCCACCACTGTTACGATGGCGTTGGGACGGGCACACTCCCAAGCAAGACGAAAGGTATCTTCAGCTCCGGCCACCTCGATCACGCGGTCCGCCCCTCCATGATCGCTGTTACGCATTACAAAATCACGGCACTCCTCCGGCGTAGTTACCAGCACTTCGGGATAGTGTTGCTCAACGAAGTGTCTCCGTTCCGCCGACTTCTCGCAGACAATCAGCCGTTTCGGATGTTTCAACATGGCGCAAAGCAACGTACAGGCACCCGTTGGTCCGGCTCCGATCAACAACACCGTATCCTCGGCCGTAATTTCGGAGATCCTTGCCGCCCAGAAACCCGTCGCCAGAATATCACCGACAAAGAGCGCCTGCTCGTCGCTCACAGTATCCGGGATTCGGGTCAACCCCTGATCGGCATAGGGGACCCGCACATACTCGGTCTGACCGCCGTCAATACGGCAGCCCAACGCCCATCCGCCCTGAGGATCGGTACAGTTATTCACATAACCGTGCCGACAGAAGAAACACTCGCCACAGAAGGTCTCGACATTGACGACCACCCGATCGCCCACCTTGATCGAAGTTACCTCCCGACCAACCTCCTCCACGACACCCACCATCTCGTGTCCGACCGTGATACCCGGAACGGCACGGGGAACACTCCCGTGCTTAATGTGCAGGTCGCTCGTACAGATACTGCCGAGCGTAATGCGTACAATCGCATCGCGCGAAGCTTGCAAAGCGGGTTTCGGTTTCTCCCGCCACTCGAATCGCCCCTGTTCAATATAAGTATAGGCTTTCATTTTCTATCGTTTTTATAAATTTACATCCTCTATTTAGCCGTCTGTCCCCTCGTTTTGCTCATGCGGAACCTCAACGGCGAAAGACCCGTCTTGGCTACAAAGAACTTTCCGAAAACAGACTGATCGGAGAATCCCAACTCGGCAGCAATCTCCTTGATCTCTCGGTCCGTACACTCCAACTGCCGCCGGGCTTCGGCACAGATCAACTCCGAGATATGGAAACGCACCGTATTGCCGGTCAGCCGTTTCACGATTCGCGACAAGTAGGTCGTTGAGATGTGAAGTCGGGCGGCATAAAACTGCAGGTCGTGATGGTTTTTGTAGTTTTCGACCAGCAATTTTTTGAAGAGTCGGAAAATCTCGTTGCATCGCTTGACATAGACAGGCGTATGGCTGTTGTACTGACAAAAGATCTCGGCACTCTGTAGCAGCAGAAATTCACACAAGTTCCGCACAATACCATCGCGATAGAGTTGGTATTCGGACAACTGTTCGGCAAACAACGAAAAAGTACGTTGCAGATATTCAGCCTGTCGATCGGTCAGATGCAGAATAGGCAACCGGTATGCACCCAGGAATCCAGCGAGCTGGCCATACAAAGGCTGCCCGTCGGGAAGAGTGTCAAAATACTCCGGGACAAGACGCACACAAGAGAGACGTGCAAAGGGCGCTGCGTCATGAATCCGACAAACCATACTGGGAGTCAGGACCATCAGATCATTCGCACCGAAGGAGTAATCATGATATGCATCCGTCGCACACAACGTTCCCTCCGAAACCAGCACGAATGAGAAACTACGTTCCAGACTCAGACTCTCGCCCCGTCCAAGACGGTGATTCCGAAAAAAGGAACACTTCCCTGTAATTTCTCCCTCGGTCGGATCCTGCCCGAATCCCGTTAGACTCTCCATGCCTCGTTTTTTCTGTAAAGATAACAACTGTTTCGTTTTTAACCAATGCCGGTCTCTCTTTTATGTATGGATTTCCGGAAATAACTCGACCTTTGCACTCTCAAAAAGGAGTCATGCCAATGAATATATTTTTACTGAGACGCTATTTCATATTCATCGTTTCGTTGTTTATCAACGCCTTCGGAGTCGCCTTCATCACCAAAGCCCTGTTGGGGACCTCCCCCATTACGAGTGTCACCTATGTATTGAGTATGTTTACCACGCAAACCATGGGTGAATGGACAATCATCGTGAACATTCTCTTCGTCCTGCTCGAACTGCTCTTCATCACCAAAAACGAACTGAAAACAAATCGGAGAATATTCCTGCTCCAGATTCCCATCTCGATCTGCTTCGGTTGGTTTATCGACGTAGCCATGAGCCTCCTTTTCTGGCTCGATCCGACGCTCTATCTCCAGAAAATTATAGCCCTGCTGGTTGGATGCATCATCCTCGGCGCCGGTATCACCCTCGAAGTAAAGGCGAACGTAGCGATGACCTCCGGCGAATATTTTGTCCGAGTTATCTCGCTGCGATTCAAAAAAGAGTTCGGATATGTCAAGCTGGGATTCGATGTTACGCTGGTCGCAATGGCCTGCCTGCTGTCGATCATCTTCATGTCCGATATTCGAGGTGTACGTGAGGGAACGGTAATTGCCGCCCTGTTAGTCGGCCCCATCGTCCATTTTCTGACCCCATATTACCGTTTTTTGGACCGATGGATTAAAGAGGGAAGATATGCCGAGACCAATACCGACGAAACCGAAGACTCCCGTCACATCATCATCACCATCGCCCGCGAATTCGGCAGCGGAGGGCACTCCTTGGGCGAAATGCTGGCTCAGAAGTTGGGTTTGAAATTATACGATAAAGAGTTCATCCACATGGCAGCCCAGAAAAGTGGTATCGACGAAGCCTATATTCGTAAAAACGAGCAGTCGATCCCCTCTTTCTGGCTGAAATGCCTTCTGTCGCAAAACAGCGAGCTGAGGATGGAACACAGTTTCTCGAAAGACGACATCCTGTTCGTCTCCGAAAGCAAGATTATCCAAGAACTGGCCCGCAAAGAGTCCTGTATTATCATCGGACGATGTGCCGATTTCGTGCTGCGTGACGACCCTCGTCTGATCCGTATCTTCTGTTGTTCTGATCCGGAGAGTGCCCGCACACGCTGTGTAGACGAATACGGAATCTCCCCGCAGAGTGCAGAATCCGAGATAAAACGCACCAATAAAAATCGCATCACCCACTACGAATACTATACGGGTGAAACTTGGGGCGACCCACATCGCTATGACCTGATGATCAACACAGGAGCAGTTGATCTGTTGACAGCCTGCAAAATGATCGAAGACCTCTATCACACCCGACAGGATCGTCTCGAAAAATCATGACAACAAACCTACATAATATAAAAAAATAGGAACCCGATCTTGTTTCTAAGATCGGGTTCCTATTCCTATGCGGAGAGAGAGAATTTTGAACCCATACAATCATAGAATGTCAAGAAGCGGCGATTATCTGCTAATTACCAGAATAATACAATCGGAAATAATTAAAATATCATTGAATTTCTTGGGCTATTTCAATTTTGGGGTGCAGCTAAAACTACACCCAAAAATTGAACATCAAGCGATTGGTTGTATTTCTTGCCGGGCTGCTTGACAACGGGTATTTCCTGCCTAAGCGGGATGTGGCCATTAAGCATTTCTTCGGGGAGCGGTACCAAATCCCGATCGGTCAGAATTTCGAGCGCAAGCGACGCGAATTGCTGGTGAAAGAATACCGCACGATCTTATACGACCTTCCGTTTTAATGACGGTACCACGACCGTAGTACGATTCCGTATTAAGTAGCATTTTTGCATATCATTCATAGTCAGTACGGTATCCCACTCTGACTACGATTATTCGTGTCCCGCATATCACCGAATTACATTTGCATCACGATCGACCGGCCGGCAGAAAGCAATCACCGAGGAACTGCAATGGAAATCCGCCCTGCTCAATGCGCTGGCAGACCTGTTGTACCAAACAGTCGAAGTATTTTGTCGTGCCGTCGCAGCCATCATGGATTTTGCCACCTCGCAATACAAATCCGTATTCTCGCCATCCGAAGCGACAGACATCAAGGAGGTCATGCGTTCATACGGCGGCGAGGATCCCGAACAACAAAAATCCGTCGGAAAATGGCTTGTAGACTATGCAGAAAGCCAAAAACAACTCGATCCTATCGAACTAAAACATGCCTACAATGAGGTGGATGATATTGCCCGAGGGGCGTATGACTGGAAAATTGATAGTGCGCAACAAGGATTGCAGAGATAGGACCTATCTCTGCAATCCTTGTCCGTCGGCAAAGAACGCCAATCTGTTCCCTTGAAACCGGGAGGCGTTTCACCATACATTCTCATGTATTCTGCTTTCTATGTTGATTTCTTTCTGTTTCGGCAGAAAGGCATCCTCTGCCGGATAGCCGATGGTGAGCAGACAGGTCATTTCATAGCCTTCGGGAGCATGAAGGATTGTTTTTATCTTGTCCGCTTCATCGCTTACGGGAATATGGAATACAGCCCCAAGCCCCTTGTCGGTAGCAGCCAGTAGCATATTTTCCAATGCGCACCATGCCGAGGCAAAATAGTTGAGCGAACTTTGCTCGGCAGGTTTGAGCAGAGGACAAGTCTGTTGGCGGAAGAACGGAATGATAAGCTGTAATAGTCAAGACTTGTTCTGACATTTTCTATACTATCGGACAAAAAAAGTGT
>MHCFR05601__coassemble_1676_pt1 | contig 12032 bp, 10 predicted proteins | sample MHCFR05601__metabat2_high_PE_060 | metagenome-assembled genome bin MHCFR05601
ACTCAATTCTATCACTATATCTTTCCGCATTTCACTTTTTTGTAGTAACTTTGCAATAACAATCACCAACCGCACATTGTCATGCAACTCGAAAAACTGTCGCTTATCAACTTCAAGAACATCCCGGAGGAGGAGATCGAGCTGCACGCCGGTATCAACTGCTTCGTAGGTGACAACGGAGCCGGCAAGACCAATGTGATCGATGCGGTCTACTTCCTGTCGATGTGTAAATCAGCGCTTTCGATGACCGACGGCCAGTGCATCCGTCACGAAAGCGACTTTTTCCTGCTCGACGGCCAGTATCGCACCGATGCGGACCGACGGGAAAACATCGTCTGCTCGTTCTCTCGCAAAGGAGGTAAAGTATTCAAACGCAACGGGAAAGAGTACGAACGGCTCTCCGAGCACGTGGGGTTGATCCCCGTCGTCATCGTCTCTCCATCCGACACGATGCTTATCAGCGATGCGGCCGACGAACGACGCCGCTACCTGAACAGTTTTATCTCGCAACTCGATCGCAGTTACCTCACGGCCCTGGTCCGTTACAACGCCGTACTGGGTGAACGCAACAAACTGCTCAAGATCTCCCGCGACGAGGAGATGCTCTCAGTATATGACCACCAGCTGATCGAACATGGACGGACGATCTTCCGCAAGCGGGCCGAGATTATCGCCCGCATGGAGCCGGAGGTGGCCCGATTCTATCGGATCCTCTCGGAAGACAAGGAGGAGGTACAGCTTGCCTACAAATCGGAATTGCACGACCGCCCCTTCGAGGAGTTGTTGCAGGCTGCCCGCGAAAAGGATTTTATCAACGGGTTTACCACCTCGGGAATCCACCGCGACGATCTGGTGCTGCGCATCGGCGGCTACCCGCTCCGCAAATACGGCTCCCAAGGTCAACAGAAATCGTTTTTGATCGCCCTCAAATTGGCACAGCACACCTTGGTGGCAGAGAGTAAACAGGAGCAACCTATCCTCTTGCTGGACGACCTTTTCGACAAGCTCGACGCAGGCCGGGTCGAGCAGCTGATCCGTCTGGTCGGAGACGGAAGTTTCGGTCAGATCTTCATCACCGACTGCAACCCAACCCGATTGAGAACCATTCTGGACAAGACGGGCGATGAATACGTACTCTTTACGGTAAAAAACGGAGGTATCTCGCGATGAAACGGAGCAAGACACAACCGATCGGAGTGTTGCTGGAGGAATTTTTCCAGCGGCCATACGTTGCGGCCAAAGTTGCCGAAGGCCGCCTGCACGACACATGGCGGGAGATCGTCGGCGAGGAGGCCGACCGTGAAACGACCGAACTGCGCCTCGAAAACCACATCCTCCATGTCCGGATCCGTTCGAGTATCCTGCGCAGCGAACTCTTCTACCAACGCGAGGCCCTCAAGGAGGAGATCAACCGACGGTCGAAAATCCGGATTGTCCATGCGGTCGTCATCCGCTGAGCCGCTCTTTTTCATCCCATTCCACACACAATTTTTCGGATCGTTGGTTTTTTTCAAAGAAAAAATGTATTTTTGCACGTTACTATCGAAAAAATCAAACTAAAAACCTCTTCGTTCTATGAATACGAAAAATGAGCAGGAAGGCCTCGGCGCAGCTTTGGGCAAAACGGAAATGTTCTTCGAGAAAAACAGTAAAAAGGTAATTTACCTGTTGCTCGCCCTTTTCGTGATTGCCGCCGCGATCTTCGGATATCGGCAGTTGATCGCACAGCCCCGCGACGGGAAAGCAGCCGAGATGATGGCTCAGGCTCAATACCGTTTCGAGTCCGAAGCACCGGACTATACACTGGCCCTCGAAGGCGATGCAAACGGTCCCGGATTTCTGGATGTGATCGAACAGTATGGATCCACTCCGGCAGGCAATCTGGCCAAACATTATGCAGGGATCTGCTACCTGCAGCTGGGCGATTTGGATAATGCGGCAACCTACCTGGCCAAATACAAACCAGCCAAAGGGATCCCCGCACAGATCATCAACGCGCAGAATCTGGGTCTGCAAGGCGACGTTGCCGTAGAGAAAGGTGATTACGCAACAGCTATCAAGTTCTTCGAGAAAGCAGTTAAAGCCTCGGAAAACAACCTGACCGCTCCGACGTACCTGCGTAAAGCGGCCCTGGCAGCCAAAGCAATGGGCAACACAGATCAGGCCATCGAACTCGTTGAGCGCATCTATACGGAGTTTCCCGCTTCGGCCGAAGCTCGTAATGCCGAGAAGTTGATCGGCTCGTTCCAGCAGGAGAAATAATCCGCGACAGAACAAAAAATGGCGACTAAACACCATAATCTCTCGCAGCTGGACGCTCCGCTGCCCTCGGCGGCCAACATGAAATTCGGCATCGTCGTGGCGGAGTGGAACCGTGAAATCACCGGAGCGCTGCTCGAAGGGGCGGTACAGACCCTGCGCAGCGCCGGATGCCCCGACCTGAACATCCAGATCAAGTACGTTCCCGGAACGTTCGAGTTGGCTCTGGGCAGTCAGTTCTTCGCCGAATATACGGACGTGGATGCCGTGATTGTCCTGGGTTGTGTGATCCAGGGAGAAACGCGCCACTTCGACTTCGTCTGCCAGGGTGTCACACAGGGAGTTACGCAACTCCAGCTGCAATGGAACATGCCGATCGCATTCGGCGTGCTGACGGTCAACGACCAGCAGCAGGCTCTCGACCGTGCTGGCGGCAAATACGGCAACAAGGGCAACGAAGCGGCAGCAGCAGCCATCCAGATGGTCAAACTGCAGATAGACATGGAGGCCGCCTCCCCCAATACGATTCCCGACCGCAAAAACATCAACTAAACGCAACAAATTTTTTTACGTATAAAAGTATTTCCGAGACCGCAGCCTCGTCCATCCGACAGGTTGCGGTCTTTTTATAAAAAATCATTCTTTTTCGTATCGATGCCATGTTTCATTTTGCTCCGTTATAAATCCGTTATAAACGAAGGAACAGCCGTCGTAACGAAGGCCTAATAACATTCCGTCCATCCGTACGTTTCAAAGACGAAGGATAATAAGAGCGCCTCGAACCTCAAAACGATAAGTATTTATACCACTTTTCACGAAAAGAATCGAGGTACTTTGCACACACCCAGAATATTATTTATACTTTTGTATGTATTAATCGCATAATCTTAAAAAATCAAATAACGAACTCGTATGGTAGATATCTTTGAACGCCTCGAAAAGAACGCCGGCGGCCCGATCGGCCAGTATATGGCTTATGCCCACGGCTACTTTGCATTCCCCAAACTCGAAGGCGAACTGGGTCCCCACATGATCTTCCGGGGCCAGAAAATGTTGAACTGGAGTCTGAATAACTATCTGGGCCTGGCCAACCACCCCGAAGTACGCGAGGCCGATGCCAAAGGTGCTGCCGAGTTCGGCATGGCTGCCCCGATGGGTGCCCGCATGATGAGCGGACAGACCAAATACCACGAACAACTCGAGCGCGAACTGGCCGAGTTCGTAGGCAAACCCGACGCATTCCTGCTCAACTTCGGATACCAGGGTATGATCTCGATCATCGACTGCCTGCTCACCCCGCGCGACGTGGTGGTCTACGATGCGGAGGCTCACGCCTGCATCATCGACGGTCTGCGCATGCACAAAGGCAAGCGTTTCGTCTACGGACACAACGATATGGATTCGCTCCGTCTGCAACTTAAGCACGCTACCGAACTGGCCGAACAGCAGAACGGCGGTGTCCTGGTCGTGACCGAGGGTGTATTCGGGATGAAAGGCGACCTGGGGCGACTCGACAAGATCGTTGAACTGAAAAAAGAGTTCAAATTCCGTCTGCTCGTAGACGATGCCCACGGCTTCGGAACGATGGGTCCCCAAGGCCGCGGTACGGCCGCCCATTTCGGTGTCGTTGACGGAGTGGACGTACTCTTCAATACGTTCGCCAAGTCAATGGCCGGTATCGGTGCATTCGTCAGCGGTCCCAGATGGCTCATCAACCTCTTCCGCTACAATATGCGTTCGCAGCTCTATGCAAAATCACTCCCGATGCCGATGGTCATCGGGGCACTGAAACGTCTGGATCTGATCCGCAAGCACCCTGAATATCAGGAGAAACTTTGGGAAATTACCCGTGCCCTACAGAAAGGTCTGCGCGAGAACGGCTTTGAGATCGGTGTAACCCAGTCGCCTGTAACCCCCGTTTATATGAAGGGCGGTATTCCGGAGGCAACGAACCTGATCGTGGATCTGCGCGAAAACCACAACCTCTTCTGCTCGGTAGTCGTTTACCCGGTTATCCCGAAGGGAGAGATCATCCTGCGACTGATCCCGACGGCAGCTCATACGCTCGAGGATGTAAACTACACAATCGAGGCATTCAAGTCGATCCGCGACCGTCTCGAGAGCGGTTTCTATCGTGACAAACCAATTCCGATGAAGGCCGACGAGGGCTTCTCGGTTCGCTAACCAACCATACAACAACAAAAAATCCCCGCAGAATATCTGCGGGGATTTTTCATGTGGCAGGAGACCGGACTCTCCCTGCCGTCTCCATTAATTCCTGAAGACCAGACCATCGGCATTCGCATCGATCACGATCGGCTTCTCCCGATTGACCTCACCGGCCAGAATCCGTTTCGACAGATCATTGACCACATAACGCTGGATGGTACGCTTTACAGGACGGGCACCATACAGAGGATCGTATCCGGCAGATGCCAACCAGTTCTTCGCCCCGGTCGTATAATCGAGTTCGATACCGTTATGCTTAAGCATCTTGGCAACGATTCCCATCTGAATATCGACAATACGCTCAACCTCGGGACGGGTCAGGGGTTCGAACATCACGATCTCGTCGATACGGTTCAGAAACTCCGGCTTGAGTTGCATCTTCAGCAGTTCGATCACATCCTGACGGGTCTTCTCGACCACCTCCTTCGGCAGTTTCTGACCGTTGAAGGCAGGTGCGAAATTCTCCTGAATGATCTGCGAACCCATGTTCGAGGTCATGATGATGATCGTATTGCGGAAATCGACCGTACGTCCCTTGTTATCGGTCAACCGTCCGTCATCCAATACCTGCAACAAGATATTGAAGACATCGGGATGGGCCTTCTCGATCTCATCGAGCAGCACCACCGAATAGGGTTTGCGCCGCACGGCTTCGGTCAACTGACCACCCTCGTCGTAACCGACGTATCCGGGAGGTGCTCCGACCAGACGCGACACGCTGTGACGCTCCTGGTACTCGCTCATATCGATACGGGTCATCATGTTGTCATCGTTGAACAGGAACTCGGCAAGCGCCTTGGCCAACTCGGTCTTACCGACACCCGTCGTACCGAGGAAGATGAACGATCCGATCGGTTTACGGGGATCGCTCAAGCCGGCACGCGACCGACGAACGGCATCCGAAATGGCCGAGATTGCAGTATCTTGTCCAACTACTCGTTTGTGAAGTTCCTCCTCCATGTGGAGCAGTTTCTCACGCTCGGAGGCAAGCATTCGCGTCACGGGAATTCCCGTCCAACGGGATACGATCTCAGCTACATCCTGTGCATCGACCTCCTCCTTGATCATTGCGCCATTGACCGAAGCGGCATTGAACTCCTCCTGCAAGGCATCGATTTTCTTCTGCGCCTCCTGGATCTTACCGTAACGGATCTCGGCAACCCGCCCGTAATCACCCTGACGCTCAGCCTGCTGTGCCTCAATCTTGAGTCGTTCGATCAACTCCTTGTTCTCTTCGATCCGCTTCAAGAGGTCACGCTCGCCTTCCCATTTGGCACGAGACTCGGCCCGTTTGGCATTCAGTTCCTCGATCTCCTTGGTCAGTTGCTCGACTCGCTGTTCATCGTTCTCCCGGCGGATCGCCTCACGCTCGATCTCGAGCTGACGGATACGCCGTTCGAGCGTATCGATCTCTTCCGGAACGGAGTTCATCTCCAGACGCAACCGGGATGCAGCCTCATCCACCAGGTCGATCGCCTTATCGGGCAGGAATCGCGACGTAATGTAACGCTGCGACAACTCGACAGCCGCCACGATCGCCTCGTCCTTGATACGAACCTTGTGGTGACGTTCGTAACGATCCTTCAAACCACGCAGGATCGAGATGGCATCCTCGGTCGTAGGCTCATCGACCATCACCTTCTGGAATCGACGTTCGAGAGCCTTGTCCTGTTCAAAATATTTCTGATACTCGTCGAGGGTCGTCGCACCGATCGTACGCAGATCACCACGGGCAAGGGCCGGTTTGAGGATGTTAGCGGCATCCATCGCACCGCTCGATTTACCGGCACCGACCAACGTATGGATCTCATCGACGAAGAGCAGGATCTCACCATCGCTGGCAATCACCTCCTGTACGACCGCTTTCAAACGCTCCTCGAACTCACCCTGATACTTCGCACCGGCAATCAAGGCACCCATATCCAGCGAGTAGATCACCTTCGACCGCAGGTTCTCGGGCACATCGCCATCGACAATACGGTGGGCGATACCTTCGGCGATCGCCGTCTTACCGACACCGGCCTCACCGACCAGAATCGGGTTGTTCTTGGTTCGACGCGAAAGGATCTGCAGAACCCGTCGGATCTCCTCGTCACGGCCGATCACAGGATCGAGTTTACCGCTACGGGCCATCTCATTCAGGTTAATCGCATATTTTCCCAATGCATCGAACTCCTGAGAGGAGGTCTGTGAATCGACCGTTGCTCCCTTACGGAACGTCCGGATAGCCTCCAGCAACTCCTTCTCGGTAGCCCCGGCCCCCTTCAACAGATCGGCAGCCCTTCCGCGTTCGGCGACAAGTCCCAGTAACAGGTGCTCGATCGAAGCATACTTGTCATTAAAATTCTTCGTGAAGTCAACGGCCCGCTGAATCACCTTGGTCGTATCCTGCGAGAAGAACTGATCGCCCCCTCCGGATACTTTCGGCAACGAGGCAATCGCCTGCTCCACCTCGCCACGCAATCCGCGTACATTGATGCCGACACGCCCAAGCAGGAACGTACACAGCGAATCATCCTCCCGAATCAACACACCAAGCAGGTGCACCGGTTCGATGGCCTGACTTCCGCGCTCCTTGGCAAGAGTCGCCGCAGCCTGCAACGCCTCTTGCGCCTTAATCGTTAAAGTGTTGATGTTCATATTATATTTGTTTTAGTTATTCTTTTTTCGTTTTCGATATAAAATACTTACAAATAACCTGCCAACTCTCGATCCCAGACAGAATGTCCGGAATATTCCCTTCGAGATGCCATTTTGGCAAAATCTCGACAAATTTTCCTTTCATTCGCTCAAATTAACCTTTCGGCCTCATTTTCCTCCTGCCAGGAGAGTGAATCTATTATTTTATAAGTATATTTGCTTTTGCCAAACCATTTCTTACATCCTATGAAAAAACTATTACACATTCTGACCGTCATGCTCGCCGCATCGGTTATCAGTTCCTGCAATTCCGTATCAGATATGCTCGGCGGAACGAAGATGGACACGGAAGATGCGACTCGAAAAGTCGCCGAAACACTCAAAAAGAACATCGACTTCAATGAATGGAAAATCTATCGGCTCGCGTGGATGGAAGGTGAAGAACTCGAAAACCAACTACAGTTGGTTGTTGTGGAGATGATCAATCGAAACAATGACTGCTTCACGCAATCGTTCCTGTTGAGCGGTCCCGGGGCAGGAAATATCAGTGAACTGAGCGCAGCAGGCGGCATGGCTACCGGACACGTTCTGTTTGACAAGACGACCGGCATCACGCTCGACATGGTCGATCCGGCCGCGATTCAGAAACAATACGACGCAGCAAAGGCTATGATTCCAGAAGGGTACACGTTCCAAAGCATTGCCTCCTATACGTTCCAGGAGACGATGCCCTCCGGAAGTGAATTCCTCGACCGGAACAAGAACCTGGGAGAGATCGTCGCCTCGTTCTGCGTAAATGTAACCGAAGATGGTAAAGAACAGGTTACGAGCGCAGGTAAAACCTCGATTCAATACTACGAGGTAACCTTCAACGTTCTGCCCGACGGATCGGTCGAAATGGCAGAGTAATCAATACTGTCCCATAAAAAGCAAAGGCGAAGAGACGAAGTCTTCGCCTTTTTGTGTTCAATCAAAAAAACAGGTTCTCCTTCCCCTGGAAATTAAGAGAGGGCTGACCTCTGGTTATTCGGATTTTGTTTGCTATATTTGCGCAGCTATGAGTGATTTTATCGTAAGTGCACGTAAATACCGCCCTGCCACGTTCGCCTCGGTCGTCGGACAGAAACACATCACATCGACCCTCAAAAATGCAATCGAACGCGGTCAGTTGGCTCATGCGTACCTGTTCTGCGGCCCCCGCGGAGTGGGTAAGACCACTTGCGCCCGTATCTTCGCCAAGGCGATCAACTGCATGAACCCGCAAGGGGCCGAGGCCTGCAACGAGTGCGAATCATGCCGCAGTTTCAACGAAGGACGGTCACTCAACATCCATGAACTGGATGCCGCCTCGAACAACTCGGTGGAGGACATCCGCTCGCTGATCGAGCAGGTGCGGATCATCCCGCAGCTGGGCCGCTACTCGGTCTTCATCATCGACGAGGTCCACATGCTCTCGACGGCTGCCTTCAACGCCTTCCTCAAGACGCTTGAGGAGCCCCCTGCCCACGCGATCTTCATCCTGGCCACCACCGAAAAATACAAGATTCTCCCCACGATTCTCTCCCGATGCCAGATTTACGACTTCAACCGCATCCGGGTCGAAGATGCCGTGGAGTATCTGAAATACATCGCCTCGCAGGAGGGAATCACGGCCGACGACGAATCGTTGAACCTGATCGCCCAGAAAGCCGACGGCGGTATGCGCGATGCCCTTTCGATGTTCGACAAGGCCGTATCGTTCTGCGGATCGGAACTCCGCTACCAGGAGGTAGCCCAGACGTTGAACGTACTCGACTACGATACCTATTTCCAAATGACCGATACGCTGCTGGCCGGGAACTATGCCGATGCCCTCATTGCATTCGACCAGGTCCTCGCACGCGGCTTTTCGGGACAGACCTTCATGGCCGGACTGAACCGCCATATGCGCGACCTGCTCGTAGCCGGCAACAACCAAACAGTACGGCTGCTCGAATTCACCGGCACGCTCATGGAGCGATACCGGACGCAGGCGGCCGCCTGCCCTCCGGAATTTCTTTTCGGTGCCATATCTCTGCTCACGGAGCTGGACAGCAAGATCAGACAATCGTCCAACGGGCGACTGCTGGTAGAACTGGGACTGATGAAAATAGCCGGTCTCGGTCAAAAAAAAAATAACCCCGACCGATCAGTAACCTACTCGCTGCCTCCGCTGACGGCTACGCCTGCAAGTGCCCCTTCGATCACCCCCGAGAAGGTCGGCCAACCGGCGACAACTACCGCAACGACAGTATCCAAGCAGTCAGAAACACCTTCAGCCGGTATACCAACACCTGCGAAGGTTCAAACGACAGCCGAAACCCCGATACAAAACGCATCGCCTCAGCCGGCCACAGGTGTCCCAAACACAAATACCGGCACCGAGACTCGATCGGAGACGATCACCCGCTCGGATGGGACGACATCCACCCCACGCCCCCGAATGTCCCGACTCGCATCCGGCATCTCCATCTCGGAGCTCGTGAACGGATCTTCTCGACAGGAAGAGTCCTCCGAAACAGTCGCCGCGACAGCTCCGGAACCAGTTTACGATCCGGCAAGTACGGAAAAACTGGAACAGGGACGTGAAAAGATATTGACACTGATTCAGCAGCAACGACCACGATTCGTCGCAGCCTTCGAGAAGATGGCATTCGAAGGACATACGATCCGAATCTCCGTCGCCACCTCCGTCCTGCGGGAGGAGATCCTGCGTAACAAGACCGAACTATTGATGCGAATCGCCGAAACGGTCGGAATCAACGGAATGCTGGAGTTGGACGTTGCCGTCAACGAGCAGATCAAGGCTTCGAAGCCTATCAAACTCGAAGACCGCGTAAAATACATGACCGAGAAAAATCCTCTGTTGACCGAGCTACGTCGTGCGCTCGACCTGGAGGTAGAATAAGCAGAACACTAAAAAACAGAACATAAATCGATGGCACTTAAAAACTTTGTCGAAGAACTCCAATGGCGCGGCATGATCCACACGATCATGCCCGGTACCGAAGAACAACTGCAAAAGGAGATGACCACCGCCTATGTGGGAATAGACCCGACGGCCGATTCACTCCACATCGGACACCTGGTAAGTGTAATGATCCTCAAACATTTCCAGATGTGCGGCCACCGTCCCATCGCCCTGGTCGGCGGTGCAACGGGCATGATCGGCGACCCGAGCGGCAAGTCGCAGGAGCGTAACCTGCTCGACGAGCAGACCCTCCGCCACAACCAGGAGGCGATCAAACGCCAGCTTTCGAAGCTGCTCGACTTCGAATCGGACGCTCCCAACGCGGCACTACTGGTCAACAACTACGACTGGATGAAGGATTTTTCCTTCTTGGATTTTATCCGTGACATTGGCAAGATGATTACGGTGAATTACATGATGGCCAAGGATTCGGTCAAGAAACGTTTTAACGGCGAAGGCGAAGGTATGTCCTTTACCGAGTTTACCTATCAGCTGGTACAGGGATATGACTTCCTCCACCTGTTCGAGACCAAGAACTGCAAAATCCAGCTCGGCGGTGCCGACCAATGGGGCAACATCACCACCGGTACCGAGTTGATCCGTCGCAAACTGGGGAAAGAGGCCTATGCGATGACCTGCCCGCTCATCACCAAAGCGGACGGCACGAAGTTCGGCAAGACCGAGAGCGGCAACGTATGGCTTGACCCGCGTTACACGTCGCCTTACAAATTCTACCAGTTCTGGCTCAACACCAGCGACGAAGATGCAAAGCGCTACATCAAGATTTTCACGCTGCTGGATCGTGAGACGATCGAGAACCTGATCGCCGAACACGAGCAGGCCCCGCACCTGCGCGTACTACAAAAGGCACTGGCCCGCGAGGTTACCGTCATGATCCACTCGCAGGAGGAGTACGAAAAGGCGGTCGAGGCTTCGAACATTCTCTTCGGCGGAGCTACTTCGGAGGCTCTGCACAAACTCGACGAGCAGACGCTGCTACAGGTTTTCGAGGGTGTTCCCCAATACAAGATCGCCCGCACGGAACTCGCAGGAATGCCCTTCATCGACCTTTGCGCTGCGAAGAGCGACATCTTCCCCTCGAAAGGTGAGTGCCGCAAGATGGTACAGGGCGGAGGTGTCTCGCTGAACAAGGAGAAGGTTACCGATCCGATGCAGGCCCTACAGGAGAGCGATCTGATCGCCGGCAAATATCTGCTCGTTCAGAAAGGCAAAAAGAACTATTACCTGATCATCGCCGAATAGTCTATGGAATACCGCATCAAGCTGGAGAATATGGAGTTCCGCGCCTTCCACGGATGCTACGACCTCGAACAGAAGGTCGGTAACCGGTTCCGGGTGGACCTGGAGATCACCGCCGAACTGGGCGTGGTTGCCGAGGAGGATTGTGTCGAAAAGGCGGTCAACTACCTGCTCGTCTACCAGACGGTACAGGCCCAGATGCGCATCACGCAGCGTACGATCGAGCGGGTCTCGACAAACATCATGCAGGCCCTCTACGCCCAATTCCCGCAGATCCGGCACATCCGTTGCAGCGTCTCGAAACTGGCTCCGCCGCTGGGAGGCAAGATCGAAAGGGTGAGCGTTACTCTGGAACAGTAGCCTTTCGCTCCATACAATAAAGATCCCGAAGAACGAACTTTTCGATATTTCGTTTTTCGGGATCTTTGTTTTCACAAAAGACAAGCGGCAAGACCTTCTGCCGTTCGGGAAACAAATTCTGTTTTATAACAAACTCAAATTCTCCCCTTTTTCGCACTCTGTAGTATGAAAAGTCCCTCTGCTTTGCAAATCAGGACAAAATGATTATTTTTATTCCAAAACCTCCATAACCAACTAATAAAAAACATTTTGCGTATGAAAAAACTTGCTCTGATTTTTGCTGTGACAGCGCTCC
>MHCFR05601__coassemble_1874_pt1 | contig 10525 bp, 7 predicted proteins | sample MHCFR05601__metabat2_high_PE_060 | metagenome-assembled genome bin MHCFR05601
GGTCGTATAGGTATAATTCAACTTGGCAATATACCACAAGATGAATGAAGCCACCAACAATGCCAAAAAAACAGGCGAAATATAACGGCGTAAATATTTGAAGATGTTTTTTTCCATACGAACTGCGGTTTTCTCGGACAAAGTTAACAATAAATAAGCGGCAACCAACAAGGTCGCCGCTTATTTTATTCGGATAAATCATCGAGTGGATTACTCGGATTTCTTTCTTTTCATCAGACTGTAAGCAACCGGAGTCGCAATGAAAAGCGTCGAAAGCGTACCGATAATGACACCCAATGCCAGGGCGAAGATGAATCCGCGGATCGTCTCGCCACCGAAGAAGAAGATCGCCAGCAACGTTACGAGCGTCGTACCCGACGTATTGAGCGTACGTGACAGCGTCGAGTTCAATGCGCCATCGACCGTCTCACGCAGGTTGCGTTTCGGATAGAGGTGCATATACTCACGGATTCGGTCGAATACCACCACGGTATCGTTGATCGAGTATCCGATAATGGTCAGGATGGCTGCAATGAAGGCCTGGTTGATCTCCAGGTTGAACGGCAGCAAACCGTAGAACATCGAGAAGATACCGATTACCAACAGCGCGTTGAACGCCAGCGAAACCGTTGCACTGGTAGCCATCTGCCACTTCTTGAAGCGGAGCGCAATGTAGAGACCGATTGCGATCAACGAGAAGAGGACAGACCAGATTGCACCCCACGTCATGTCGTTTGCAATCGACGGGCCGATCATATCCGCTGTCAAGATACCGTTCACATCGTTCTGCGTATTGCGGAAGTTGTCGAAGGTGATGTCGTAGCTGTAAAGCGGTTTCAAAGCATCGTACAGAATGCGGTCAACCTCAGCCGTTGCACCGTCCGACGTATCATCGTATTTATACTGGGTAACGATACGCATCTGGTTCTCGTTACCATACTGTTTCACCTCGAAACTTACGTTAGCCGCATCCTCGTAACCGGAGAAAGCGGTCTCAAGTTTGGCACGAACATCCTCGGCCTGTACCGGCTGGTCGAAGCGAACGACATAAGCACGTCCACCCGTAAACTCGGCACCCATGTTCAAACCGCGAACGGCGAACGAAATGCACGAAAGTACAACCAACGCCAACGTAACAATGTAAGAGATCTTGCGTTTGCCCAGGAAATCGATATTCGGGTGAGCAAGCAGGTTCTGCGACCATTTACACGAGAAGGACATCTTGCCCCATTTGTTCACGATCGCCTCGATCAACAGACGCGTGATGAAAATCGAGCTGAACAACGAAGTCAGGATACCGATGATAAGCGTCGTAGCGAAGCCCTGTACCGGACCGTTACCGAACACGAACAGAATGATACCCGTAATAATGGTCGTCAAGTTACCGTCGATGATAGCCGAGTAGGCTTTCGAGAATCCCTCCTTAATAGCCAGGCTGAGACCTTTACCACCACGCAACTCCTCCTTAATACGCTCGTAGATAATCACGTTGGCATCCACTGCCATACCCATCGTCAGGACGATACCGGCTATACCCGGCAAGGTCAGAACGGCTCCGAACGACACCAGCACGCCGAACAACAGGAAGACATTGAACAGAAGAGCCAAGTCGGCCATCCAACCAGCCGTCTTATAGTAAAGGCCCATATAGAGCAGCACCAGGATGAAGGCGATCAGGAACGAGAACATACCGGCGTTGATCGACTCCTGACCCAGCGACGGTCCTACAACCGTATCCTGGATAATACGGGCCGGAGCGGGAACCTTACCCGACTTGAGCACGTTGGCCAAGTCTTTTGCCTCCTGGATCGTAAAGTTACCGGAGATCTCCGAGCTACCGCCCTCGATCTTCTGGCGGACAACCGGTGCCGAATATACATAACCGTCCAGCACGATCGCGATGGCACGGCCTACGTTCTCGCCGGTCAGACGCGCCCAGTTCTGGATACCCTCGGCGTTCATCGACATCGAAACCTTCGCCTCGGCACCACGCTCGGCATACGTCTCGCGAGCATCAACGACCACGCCACCATCCATCGGAGCCTTGCCGTCAGGCGTGCTAACCTTCAGGGCATACAGATAGAACATGCCGTTCGCTTTCGGGTCGCCCTTGATGTCCCACTTGAGCAGCAGATCCGAAGGCAGCAACTCGCGAACTGCATCCATACGCAGGTATTTCATTACCGTCGCAGTATCGGCTGCCGAAGCGGCTCCGATCACAGCTCCTCCGGCATACATCGGATTCAAACGGGAGAAAAGCGGGTGATCCTTGCGCGAAGAGATCAAAGCCTCGTCCATCTGGGTCGAATCGGGAACCTCACTTTCCTGTACTTCGGCTATCAAATCCGTCGTCGTACCCTCGGTCGTCTCCTCGGCAACAACAGCCTCCTCAACGACAGCCTCCGACTCCGCAGGCACTCCTGTCTCGACCGTCTCGGACTCCTCCTCAACACCCATCGTACGGAGCAGGTCATCGACACGGTTCAAAGCCGAAGCGAGCTCCGATGCATTGTAGGTCGTCCAGAACTCCAACGAAGCGGTACCCTGAAGCAACTTACGCACACGCTCAGGCTCCTTTACACCCGGCAGCTCGACCAAAATACGGTGCGAGTTCGGAAGACGCTGGATGTTGGGCTGCGTTACACCGAAGTGGTCGATACGGCTGCGAAGAATATTGAACGATGCATCAATGGCTGCATCGGTCTCCTCCTGCAGAATCTTCTCCACCTCAGAATCGGTGCTGTTCGGCGTAATATCCTTACGATCCGGACTGATGAAGAGTGTTGCCAGAGGCGTTCCTCCGGAAATCTCGCGATATGTACGGGCGAAGTCGCCGATATAGTTGCCCGAACCCTCTCTCATCGCCTGGTTTGCACGTGCAATCGCCTCAACAAAAGCAGGATCGCTGGCACTCTCGCCGGCCAATGCCTTCAAAACATCCTCAACCTGAACCTCCAGCATGACGTTCATACCGCCCTTGAGATCCAGACCCAGGTTAATCTCCTTCTCCTTTATCTCCTTGTAAGTGAACGAGATAAACCCAAGATTATAAACGGGTTTGTTTTGTACGGAATCCAAATAGAAACGCTCCGCCTCATCGCGGATCGAATCCACGTCCGAAACAGCCGCGGCATACTCGGCCGCCTTTTTCTCCACGCGTCTCGTCTTCCAGGAAAACGAAAGCTGGTAAACACAAGCAATCACCAACAGGATCGCTATCAGTTTGATAAAACCTTTACCTTGCATTAGTTAGATTATTATTATGAATTTATATGTTTATCTTATTCTATTTTCACGCAAGCGAACTACCTGAAGTTCTGCAAAATCCCAATAAACGCACAAAAATAGAAAAAATTGCCGGAAACCAAAAGAGAATAATCAAAAAAACGCTGGCTGACACCTCACTATTTACCCCTTGTTTCTTCGCAAGACGACAACTACGGGAAGCAAGTCTCCAATCCCGAACGGAGAGATACGAAAAGAGCGGGACGGATTGCAATCCGTCCCGCTCCTGCTATTCGGGATGACCCACTTCCGTGAATCAACTCGTTCAAATTACTTTACCTCCTCGAACTCTACGTCCTCGGGCTGGCTGTTGCCCTGCTGCTGGCCGGCATCGGCATGTGGAGCACCTTGCTGCTGTTGCGCACCCTGTTGCTGCTGTTGTGCAGAGTAGATGTCCTGCGAAGCCGCCTGCCATGCGGCGTTCAACTCGGCCAAAGCCGTATCGATAGCTGCCACATCGGCATTCTTATGAGCCTCTTTCAGTTTGCCAAGTGCCGTCTCGATGGCAGCCTTCTTGTCAGCTGGCAGTTTATCGCCGTACTCCTTGAGCTGCTTCTCGGTCGCAAAGATGTTCGAATCGGCAGCGTTGATCTTGTCGATACGCTCCTTCTCGGCCTTGTCCTTCGCCTCGTTCGCCTTCGCCTCGTCACGCATCCGCTGGATCTCCTGCTCGGTCAAACCGCTCGAAGCCTCGATACGAATCTTCTGCTCCTTGCCCGTGCCCTTATCCTTAGCCGATACATTCAGAATACCGTTGGCATCGATATCGAACGTTACCTCGATCTGCGGAACACCACGCGGAGCTGCCGGAATGCCGTCGAGGTGGAATCGACCGATCGACTTGTTGTCGCGTGCCAGCGGACGCTCTCCCTGGCAGACATTGATCTCTACCGAAGGCTGGTTATCGGCCGCCGTCGAGAAGACCTCACTCTTGCGTGTCGGAATCGTCGTGTTCGCATCGATCAGTTTGGTCATCACGCCACCCAGCGTCTCGATACCCAACGACAGCGGGGTTACATCAAGCAACAGGACATCTTTTACCTCACCGGTCAGCACACCGCCCTGAATGGCAGCACCGATAGCGACAACCTCATCCGGGTTTACGCTCTTGTTAGGCACCTTGCCGAAGAACTCCTCGACGATCTTCTGGATAGCCGGGATACGCGTCGAACCACCGACCAGGATCACCTCATCGATCTGGCTGGCCTGCAAGCCGGCATCACGAAGGGCAATCTTACAAGGCTCGATCGTCTTGTGAATCAGGTGATCGCACAACTGCTCGAACTTAGCTCGCGTCAGCGTCATTACCAAGTGCTGCGGAATACCGTCGATCGGCATGATGTAGGGAAGGTTGATCTCGGTCGTCGTCGAAGAGGACAACTCGATCTTCGCCTTCTCGGCAGCCTCTTTCAAACGCTGCAGGGCCATCGGGTCCTTACGCAGATCCACGTTATGCTCGGCCTTGAATGCCTCGGCCATATAGTCGATCAGCACGTGGTCGAAATCATCTCCACCAAGGTGGGTATCACCGTTCGTCGATTTAACCTCGAACACACCGTCACCCAACTCCAGGATCGAAATATCGAACGTACCGCCTCCCAGGTCGAATACTGCTACACGCATATCCTTACCCTGCTTGTCCAGACCGTAAGCCAATGCGGCTGCCGTCGGCTCGTTGATAATACGACGAACCTTCAAACCTGCAATCTCACCGGCCTCCTTCGTAGCCTGACGCTGCGAGTCGGAGAAGTAGGCCGGAACCGTAATTACGGCCTCCGTAACCTCCTGACCCAGATAATCCTCGGCCGTCTTCTTCATCTTCTGAAGAATGATTGCCGAAATCTCCTGCGGGGAGAACTGACGGCCATCAATATCCACACGAGGAGTATTGTTGTCGCCACGCACAATCTTATAAGGTGCCCGGTCGATCTCGGATTTTACCTGATCGTAAGTCTCACCCATGAAACGTTTGATCGAGAAGATCGTACGGGTCGGGTTCGTGATCGCCTGACGCTTTGCAGGATCACCTACTTTACGCTCACCATTGTCGGTGAATGCTACGATCGAAGGGGTCGTACGGTGTCCCTCGGAGTTGGGGATCACAACCGGCTCGTTACCTTCCATCACTGCGACGCAAGAGTTCGTCGTTCCTAAGTCTATACCAATAATCTTTGCCATAATACTATGTTGTTTTAATTAATAATTCAAATTCCCTCCGCTCCACTCCCTTGTCCGGGAGCTTGCAGACGCTCTGAATCAAACAAAGCTTATACCAAATGATCTTTTTCTCCGATTCGACCCCTTTTCCGACAAAAATCTGCCAAAAGAGAGACTATCATGCCACTACATCTGACACATTGTCAGCCGAAGTTCTGTCGCAAAGGTGACACAAACAACTTCGACCATCCGGCCCGATACGTCGCGGCCAACCTCGCAAACAAAAAAATGCCCCGAACCGAGTTCGAGGCACTACATCTGTTTTACCAGTCTTATTTCATTTCATTCAGAATGCGCATCGCCGCATCCAGAACTGCCGTATCGTCCAACGTCACGACACCGCCATCGGGGCCCTGTTCAAAATGGATACCCGCTCCTTCCGGAGCATCCAAATGCTGACCACCGAAATAATTGCGAACTGTTTCAACCGATACCCCCAATTCGTCTGCAATCCGTTGCGAACTGCCGCTGGGCAGCTTATCCTTGATACGACGCAACTCATTAAATGTAATAATCATAGCGCTTAATATTATGGTTGATGTTTAATTTCTCTTCCTCTAAATTAGAGTTTTTTTAGATAATTTCAAAATTTATCGAGATAAAAAAACAGAAAAAACAAATCTTGAACGGCTCTACTTGCCCCAAACGCCATCCCAAATGCAACGGTGCATTCAAACGACGACCAAGCACGGCAAAAATTCCGAAAAAAAGGGGATGGAGGAAACGGACCTTGCAATAATAAAAGTCTCTAAAAAAGAGAGGCGCGCCCACCAGTGGAGCGAACCTCTCTTTTTCATTTTCATTCCCGGCATATCTCAAACTAAAGCCCCCCCTTAGGCTCGATATAGAACTCGATCAACAGCGGCGTATAAGGGAGAATCTCCGTCACGGTCGAATTCGAGGTCGCGGTATTGTTGAACGAGGTCACGCTGGGAGTAGATCCCTGATAAATCGTATATTCATAACCGCCAGGCCACAAATCGTAAAAGTCATAATAATAGTTTCCAGTCAGATCCGGACTCAAAGAGCTGTTCGATGAGCTGTAATAATTGAGCAACGAAGTGTAGGACGAATAACTGGACGAGGAGGTATCGACAGTCTTACCCACAATACCGGTATATCCATATCCATTGCTCGACGGGGTCACGATAGCACCCCAGCTTCCGAAACGGAAATAACCGGGCAGCGCATAATACCAGGCACCCAACTGTGCATCCTTATTGTTTGCCGGGGTATAACTGATGCGACGGCCCGTCGACTCGACGTTGCCGTAGATAATCTGTTTCACCTCGTCGATATTCGTGTCGGCCACGAACCCATCCAGAAAACGGATCACATACCAGATATAGACATTCTCGTCCGATTGGATGATTTGACCCGGATCCCCGGCTCCAAATCGCTCGACGAGCGCTGCATTGATCTTTCGATCAAGCTCCTCGGCCGCTTGCTGCGAGCCGTAATAGGGATTCGTATAGGTAAACATCGAGGCCGTCTCATCGGCCGGGTTGAACGTACGGTTGATGTAAACCTGTGCCGCCTGACGACTCGCTATTTTCCAGGTATAGGCATCGTTGTCCGGTGCATCCGGATTCGGATTGAAATCGCCGTTGGCCTTCGCGAAGTCATCCACGGCCAGCCCCTCCTCCCGAATCGGATTCTCGACCAGATCGATGATCTTGATTCGGGCTATCATCGGACGGTCCGCACTGAGCTCGTACTGCCCTTCATAACCACCGTCACCGTTGGCGCTGGAGGTCGATACGACCGTAGCCGGCATATACAAGACCACCTCCGACCCCTCTCGCAATTCGAACTCTTCGGGCAGATCGTGTTGAGCCGCATAATCGGCCCCCAATTTCAACGGATTGCGCATGGCCAGGAAAACCCCCTCTTTGAAAGCCCAATCGTAATAGGGTTCCCCGGCGAACTGAAAGTATGGAACATAATGGGTATATTTGGTAAATGTCCCCTGCTGCTTGGCATAAAGCGAATCTCGGGTAAGGCAGACATCCCCCTGTAAGGTCCGCCCCAAAATATCGTATCGGACCCAACCGTTCTCCATCGAGGAGATCGGGTCGCCCGAAAGATCGCCCGCGTTGATTACCTCTACATAATAGCCGCCATTCTCCTGATAATTAGCAACCAGCTCCGGATGATTCATTCTCATCCATGCATCCAACGACTTGGCCTGCACATCCTCCGAAAAGGGATCGCTCACCCCTTCGGCACATGAAACCGACACTGCTACACAGAAAAGAAGCACAACCGGCAACCAGCCTTCTATTTTACGCTTCATAATTCTCTTCACTATTTTTCAACCGAATCAATCGTATAAAAAAATGCAACCGGGGTCTCCTCCGGAATGATCCCGACCAACCCGCTGCCATAAGCCAAATTGTAGGTCATATAAACTTCGACCGTATCTTTCTCGCGACAACCCGGCAACGCCAACTCCGCCCCCTTGAGGATCGGAGTCTCGCCGACAGTCACCTCCAGCGGCTCGAAAGACCAGTAACCGACGTTCAACCCGGTCTCTATCAAAGCCGCCCGCAAAGCCCCGTCATTGGTATAGAGAGGCATCGTATTGATCGTTATCGCGCGGTTCTCGAACGAATAGATCCAAAAGGTCATCGAAATCCGGTCTCCCCACTCCACCTCCGGACGGCTCTCCCGCTCCGGATCGTAATAATGGCGGATGTAGCGATAGGCCGTCTGCCCCATTTTCTCGTAAAACTCCAACTCCTCGGTCGAGGCTACAGCCACCTCTTCGCTCACCAGCGAGGGCACGTGGGACCCCGAAAGAAAGGTCTCGAATTGCTGCGTTTGATTCGCATACGAGGTCTCTTCCTCCGCACAACCTGCCAAGGCCAACAACCCAACGAAAACAAAAATATGTATCAGTCCGTGTCTAAGCATACAATTGTGCAAATTTAAACAAATCCATTCGTACTTGCAAAAAATCAGGAATTTCTTTCCACCTCGGTCCGACAGAACAACGCAAGTTCTCGAAACAAAGTATCCGACCTCTATCAATACGTTACCCCGAGGGGAAATAGTATCTCCGTCCCCAAGAATTTAACATTATAAAAAAGTCCCGGCCGAACCTGCGGAGTCGACCGGAACCTTGTTCATATCATCGGCAAATGGCCGCGGACATCAAAAAGCTATTTCCTCTTCCGTCGCACCGACCTTAATCACGATATCGCCATCTGCAACCAGAGCCCGTCCGAATGAGTATTCGCCCATCATATCGTCGAAATCGGCCGGATACACCGTAACCGAATCCCCGATCTTAACTCCCACATAGAACATTTCGCCCGTATAGTTGTAAACATCCATATAGAAGGTGGCTCCTCGGTCGATCGTAAAGCCCTCGGCAAAGTCCCAATCGTAATTGGTCGAGCTGCTTACATCATAATTATTGTCATCGAAATAGGCTTTCACGGTGACCGTATTACCACCACCCAAAGCTCATAAGCAACCGAGACCTCGACATTCGATGCCGGCATAACGAATGATGCATACGGAAGATCCAAGACTACAGGAACATCCAAGCCATTGGAATCTGTCACCGTCACAGAGGAGATCCGCTGGCCATCGGGAACATAGATGGACATGGAAACGGTTTCCCCTTCGGCAAACAAGTTCCCTCCATTAAACACGACCGTAACACCATCAACGGCAGTAACCGAATAAGCGGGAGAAACTTCTATTTCTGCACTGAGCGAAACCGCCTTTTCCGGAATCAGAACAGGAGCATAGAAGATTCCAGGAGCATAATACACGAAATCAAAGCTCTCGCCTCCCTCCAGGGTCGCTTTCATGGGTTTGAAACCCTCCTCCGCCGAAGCAAACAGATAGACGTATTCTCCCGGTATGCCTGCCTGCACAGGGACTCCATAATACTGATCCGGAGCATCATAGAACTGCGCCTCCGTAATATGAGCACTCTCAATACAAGTTACCGGTATCTTCTCCAAAATATTCAGGTCGATCGTTACATTCTCAGCTGGCATCTCGAATTTTACATATGCACGGGAGATAACCTCCACGTCCAAACCTGAGACAGATGCCTCTACCCCTGCGAGATAATAGGATGAATTCACATACAATTCAGCCGTTACGGTCTCTCCGTCAATGGCCATCGCCGGCAAAACGGATTTTTCCAGATCCAGATAAGTCGCTGTCGCATTCTCCCAAGTAATATTATAGCGGCCGTGCTGCTCGCCCTCAACACGAAGCGTCACATCGCCAGTAACGTCTTGATAATCCGGATATATAGAGATTTGATACACATTATTTACACTCTCCGAGCGGACACACGAACACCCCTTTACGTCATCGACACTCAGCCATTCACCATCGCCGATCTGAAACAGCACTTCCGTTATCGTATAGGCATCCGTCGTCAAAAGATAACAATCAAAATATTTATACCGAGCATCCGGACTTACACCATACAGCGATACAAATTCGTTTTCCTCCAAACGCATTGTGTATCCATTTTCACTCAACTGTTGCTGCACACTGTAACAAGCCACAACCTCAAAATTCTCTTCGGGAATCACAACTTCAACCGCTACCGACTGTAACGATTCGCCCGAATTCCCCGTAAAAGACGGCATATACACTTTGTCATTCACCTGAATATGGATATGCTCCATATGATAGTCCTGAAATCCATCCGAAAGATTTGTCCCTGGTGTAAGAATCACTTTTTGCGTAGAGCCGACCTCATATTCGGCACCCGGCTCCAATCCCGAAACGGCAATAAAATCCGGCGTCAAATTCAAAATATCGGTTGCCGTACTTTTTACCGGTTCTGGAAGCGGTTCCGGATCTGAAGAATTACACCCGCCTAAAAAAAAGCGAACCACGTTAAAATGAAAAAAGAGAATATGTGTTTCATAAGCACAATGTTTTTAAAAAATTTTATTATATTAATTCACTCACAAAGAAAAACAAAAAACAAGAAAAGCAAAAAAAGAATATAATTAAATAAGAATAAGCGCCTTCAATTTAC
>MHCFR05601__coassemble_1917_pt1 | contig 10182 bp, 8 predicted proteins | sample MHCFR05601__metabat2_high_PE_060 | metagenome-assembled genome bin MHCFR05601
GATGCTGCTTGAAGGTAGGCTTTCATTAAATAACACCAAATCTACAAAGTGGTAACTGATTCCAAAGAGTAGGGTGATGATGAGATACCATAGGAAAGAGCTCATAACAGAACCGACCCTAAGATCTGTCGTGCAGTTCTCTTGAGGACTTCTTATGAAGTGGATAATATCGTGCAATTTGTTGTTTTTTCTATAGATAAAATAGAAAAAAACGATAATGACTGCCGCAACACAGATAAGTCCTAAGATAAAACTATGGTAGGAGAGAGCGTTTCCCATGCAATTGACTTTTTACAAAGATACGCGAAGATGACGGAATAATCGCTATTTTTGAACAATGTATATGCGATGACCCTCTTTATGTTGAAAGTTATGAACCCTTTATTCATTTGCTATCCCAAATGCTCAACCTGCGGCAAGGCGGCCGAATGGTTGCGGCAACATGATATTGCGTTTGATCTGCGGGATATTGTCCTACAGAATCCCACAGAATCGGAGTTGCAGGAGTGGATTGCACGCAGCGGTCTTCCTGTTAGCCGTTTCTTCAATACCAGCGGTCTGCGCTATCGCGCACTTGGACTGAAAGATCGGGTGAAAACGACTCCTCGAGAGGAGTTGGTCCGACTGCTTGCTACCGATGGAATGCTCGTGAAGAGGCCTCTGCTTGTATTACCGGATCGCGTGCTGGTCGGTTTTCGTGAGCCGGAGTGGGATGCGGCACTGTTGAATCGCCGTTAAAAGCACATTGTACTTTTTATTCTCCTTTTTTCGCGGGCTTGTTCGTACGTTCGCGTTTGATCCGCTTTTTTCGTCGAACGGACCATCCGAAGTGGCCCAGCATTTTGCCCAGGGAGAAATACTCTCCGTGAGAATAGACGATTGGGCGTGCCTTTTCGAGGTCGAGTTTCCCCGTTGTGGGATCGATGAAACGCTCATCCGCCTGAATATTGACCACCTCGGCCAGAAACATGTCGTGCGAACCGAGCGGGATGACCTGCCGCACGCGGCATTCGATTGAAATGGGCGACTCGGCAATCAGAGGCGCTTGGACTTGAGCCGCCGGCAGAGGGGTAAGTCCGGTCTCCTTGAATTTGTCGTAGTCGCGTCCGGAGCGTACGCCGCACCAGTCGGTCGCACGTGCCATCTCTTCGGTTGTAAGATTGATGACGAATTCTCCTGTCCTCCGGATGATCTGATAGGAGTGCCGTTCCGGACGTACGGAGATATAACACATCGGCGGATTGGTGCATACGGTGCCTGTCCAGGCAACCGTCAGCATATTATATTCTTCCTGGGTGGCTCCGCAGCTGACCAGTACGGCCGGCAACGGGTAAATCAGCGTGCCGGGTTTCCATTTCTCTTTCATTGTATTTTTATCCGTGTTGTTTTTCGATCTCGGGATAATCTCGATCTCTTGTACGGTAGGCGTGAGTTTTGCGGACAATGAGATGCACGACACGACCGAAATCCTACAGTGTATTTGAGGGCTGCTTTTTGACAAAAGTAGTCGAAATATTTATTTCAGGGCTTCTCTCCTTTCTTTTTTCTTAAAAATTCCGACTTTTCTTTCTTTATGAAAAAGGTAAACATCGTTTGTTAAAGGGAGAGTTTGTAATTAAAAAAACGAAAATAAAAAAGGTTTGTTTGTTCGTATGACCCTCTTCAAAAGATTTTGTTTTGTAAAATAATCGATGTTTGGTCATTTGTTTTTGACGAAAATAATTTTATTAAAAAAATCAGTAAAAAATTTTGTTTTGTTGCTGAGAAAACATTAATTTTATCCTATATGAAGAATCTCTTAATGGAAAAATAAGTGTAGTTTCTTTTTTAATGGAAGTATTAACCAAAATTAAATGTATGAGAAAAATCTATTTTTTTATTGCATGTTTGACTTTGTCGACCTTGTTCTGTTCCTGTAACAATGACGATAATACACAGACGAAAGCCCAACTGGAGATAACCCCCTCGAGCGACATTGTATTTGAAGCTGCCGGAGGTAAAAAGACGATTGCCGTTTTGACGGATCAAGCGGCTTGGACCGTAAAGTCGAATCAGGATTGGTGCGAGGTGACAAAGAATGGCAGCGATACGTTTATAGTAAGTGCCGCAGAGAATGAAACGACGAATCCTATGCCGCAGGCGACCGTGACCGTAATGGCCGGTGAAGGCGAGTATGCATCGACGGTTCAGTTCAAGGTGGACCAGAAGGGAGCCGAAGAGCCTCCCGTTTCCGATGTGACGTTTGAGATCAAGTTGAGCGAGCCGACGGCTTCCGGTGTGGATGTTACGGTGACCCCCTCGAGCAACGAGGCCGTATACTATTACGATGTCTTGTCGGTGGAGGTGCTTAAAGAGGCGCATTCGGGCGATCTGGCCGTTTACATGACCAACATGATGAAGGAGGCGGTCAGCAGCTTCGGCTCGGTTGAGGAGGCGATGAAAAAACTTTGCACGAAGGGCGAAAGTTCTCATTCGTTCTCCCGCCTGAACTCCGATACGGACTATGTGGCCTTTGCGGCCGGCCTGAACGCGCAGGGTGTCGTGAATACCGAGATCAAGTCGGTGTCGTTCCGCACGGCGGCCCTCGCTCAGGGACTCTCTTTCAAGATTGAATTCAGCAACTATGCATACGATGGCGTGGATTACAAGATTACGCCGTCCGATATGGAGGCCCGCTACTATTCGGCAATCCGTCCGGCTTTCGCTTATCGGAATATGAGTGACGAGGAGATTCTGAATACGGTTGCCGCGGAGGATGGTTTCATGATCGATTTCTATGCGACGACGGGCGTTTCGGAGTACACGAACGAGCATGTCTGGGCTACGGATACGGAGTATCTGGTAGTGGTCTTCGGATGGGAGAACTATGCCCCCTCGACGGGTCTTTTCAAGTTCCCGTTCCGTACGAGCAAACCGACGATCGATCCGGCCGACTGTCAGTTTACGGTGACCCCTTCGGATATTACCTCGCGGAGCCTGAAGATCAAGATTACCCCCTCGGACAATACGGTCATGTATATGTACGACCTGATTGCCGATGAGGATTATCAGCCGTACAAGACGGATATGGAGAGCTACGTGCGTGAATACGTACAGCAGGGCATCGCCATGCTCGACAACAACCGTGTCCGCGGTGAGGCGGGATACTCCTACCAGAAGATGCTCGAGCCGGGTACGACCTATTACGTGTGGACGGCTTGTATCGGTGAGACGGGCGAACTGGAGTCCAAGGTGCACCTTTCCGATCCGATCCAGACCCTGCCTAACCAGTTGAGCAAAGCGACCGTTACGGCAACGGTGAACAAATATTTCAACGGTGATGACCTTTATGCGAAAGATCCCGTGAAGTATGCCTCGTATCAAGGCAAGGCGTATGTCTCCGTAACCTTCGAGGCTACCGATGCGGCTACCTGGTATGGAATGCTGGTAGAGGAGAATCCCAGGGATCCGACCAGTGCCATCTCGGATGCCGAGATCATTGAGGGGCTGGTTAACGGAAACGGCACCTTCTGTCCGACCGGAAAACTCTATCTCTGCAACTGGGATGTGGAGAATACCATCCTGGCAGTAGGAGTCGGAACGGATGACAATACGGGTGCCCTGCTACGTCAGACGCATGTCTTCACCAAGGATGGTGCTGCTCCGGTTTCGGAGTTCGTCGATCCTTCGATGTCGAGCCTTCGTGCACAGGCATTCGTAAGTGCCAAATATGTAGCTTCGGTTAAAAATTATAAATAAAAAAGGTGGAAGGTGCAATTGAAGTGGTTTTTGCACCCTCCTGAATTAGGTAGAAAGTTAGAAAGGGAGTATCTGTAGCATACAGGTACTGGGATTCACCCTTGCCGTGAGGCCGGGGTGAATTTTTTTTGCATGGGATGGATTTCCCGGCTGGATTTAGAATGGGGCCGGACTTTCGATGCGCAGCACTTCTCCGGTGATGGGGTGACGGAATTCGATGCGCTCGGCATGGAGGAAAAGCCTTCGATCGGGTGTGCCATAGAGCCTGTCTCCCAGGATGGGAGTGTTGAGGCCGTCGGGGTGGGCTGCATGTACGCGCAGTTGGTGGGTGCGCCCGGTCAACGGGTAAAATGCGATCCGAGTCTTGCCTGCTTCGATTTGCAGGACACGGTATTCGGTAATGGCCGGTTTCCCGTGAATGGGATCGACCGCTTGTCGCGGTCGATCGTAAGGATCCGGACGCAGGGGAAGATCGATTCGACTGCTATGGGTGTGGACGATGCCCTCCAGAAGGGCAATGTAGTGCTTCTGGACGGTCCGATGCCTGAACTGGGCTTGTAGATTTTGATGGATCGTTTTATTTCTTGCCAATAACAGCACCCCGGAGGTGTCCATGTCGAGACGGTGGACAATGATGGGGCCGGACAGCTCCGGCCAACGGTTGCGGGCCCACTGCTCGACCGAGGGGGCATCCGATTTGCCGGGGACGGAGAGCATGCCGGCCGGTTTGTCGACGGCGATCAGCCAGCGGTCTTCGAACAGGATTGTCGGTTCCAGCCCCCGATCTTCGAGAGGAGGCAGTCGCTGCAGGTCGAGTCCCCGAAGCATGTGGCTTAGAATCGGAAGGCATTTGCCCCGGCAGGCCGGGTAGAAGTCTCCGTGGCGACGGATCTCTCCTTTTGGGGAGGCTCCCCACCAGAACTCGGCTATGGCGAGAGGCTTAAGTCCTTGTTCGAAGGCATATTGCAACAGTTTCGGAGCGGCGCACTCACCGGCTCCGGCCGGGGGAACTCCTTGAGGGGTATGAGCGAAGATGTCACACAAGTCTTTGATTTCTCCTGAGGCATTCCGCATTCGGAACTGTCGGAAAATCTGCATCTGCAAGGAGGATGACCGCTGTTTGCGTTCCTGTTGCAGTCGTTCGATCTCTTCGAGACAAGATTTTTCCTGTTCCTGTAAGGCGGCGATGCGATGCACCCAATGACGTTTGAGCCGGTGGAAGGTGGCTCGCTGGAACTGGCTCTCCCGGATCAACTCTTCTTGTGCATGACACTCTGTCGTTTCGGAGCGTCGTTTATCGCGGTTGAGTTTGGCAGCCAGCATTCGCTGTTTTTCAGCCGAAAGGATTGTCTCTGAGAGTGCTTTGGTGCGGTTAATGACTTGCTGAAGTCGGAGAAGCCGTGGTGCCTGTTCGAGTGTCTCGATGCGATGGTTGATGCGTGAGATCACCTGCTCGTCCTGTCGAAAAAAGTCGTCGGGAGCCAACATGTCGTAAACCGGAGGTACGAAGTAGTCGTGTCGATTCATTCCGGCCAGATTCCCGGAGAAGGCGGCCAGAAATCCCAGTTCGTCGGATGGATCGCTGACGACCAGTACACCGAACATTTTTCCATGGGATAGTTCGGCGTGCCAGTCCGTGCGTTGCGCCAGATAGGTCTGAACCTGTTGTGCGGCCAATTGGCAGAGCGGATGCGGCTCGTACCGGAACGGGTCGTTGAGCCGTTCCGGTCGCGCTATCTGCGCAATGTCGTCCTGGAAGCGGTGCAGCATGGGAGATGCGGTCGTCCGAAGTTACATGGGTTTCGGTCCTCGCAACAGGCTCCATCCCTGGGTGAGGAACAGGCGGAGCTGGCTTTCACGATAAACGATCCCGTGTTTCCAACGGTAGGTCCACCAGCGTCGGAGTTTGAACCATAATACCTGGAGCATATTCCCTTTGGGTGGCCTCTTCGGGAATCGGGGATGCAGAATGTCTTGCAGCACGCGTTCTTCGAGGGCGTGATCTCGCGGGAACGTGGGAAAGAGCGCAGGATCGATACCGAGGCAGTCGGTTGCAAAGGCGTTCATGCAGTGCAGGAACCGGTGCATATTCTCCTCCTCAGCGATGCGCTCCAGGGTTGTCCAGTCGATCTGACGATGGTATCTGCGTACGAACATCGCCCAGTCGATCAGGTAACGAACGCCGATGCCGATGGCCGCGAAGTGAGCTGCTGCATGGCGGAGCAGAAAGATCGCGTCGAAATTGGCCGGTGGCAGATAAACCGTGGCTTCGCCGACTTGAGCCGTCTCCTCCGGCAGCTTCTGGACCATAGCCTGTAGCTGCGCCTCGATCTTGCGGTTCGAATGGTGGGTCTGGATGTTCAGAAAGTGGAAATGATTCTCGACCAGGATCCTCTCCAGATAGAAGGTTGTATGGTAGTTGTACTCCTCGTTGATCTCCACGGAATATCGTTGCTGTACCAGCCGGTCGGCTTCCCGCTGCCGCCCGAATAGCCAGATGTCTATGTCGGCACAGGTGCGGTGCTCCGGGACGGGGTAGGTCAGGCTGAGCCCGTATCCCTTCAGGATCATCAGGTCGATCCCCTGCGTGGCATAGAGCAGGGCCAGCCGTTCGATCAGCTCCTTCTGTTTGGCGTAATGTTCTTCAGCCTGGAGTACGTTGCCGGCCCACTGGATGCGCAGGGTACGGGACGGCCCCTTCTCCGCAGGGAGGGCCCCCTCGTCGAGCAGACGTTTCAGCCCGTCGTAGGCAATGGCCGATACACCTTGTTTCAAGGCCATTCGATAGAGCGCCTCCCAGTCGATCTCCGTTTGCGGGAGTGTTGCGGCCTCTCTCAGGTCGTGATCGTCGGCAGTATTCAGCCCCAGACGGAGCAGCAGGAAAAAGAGTTTGTTCGAACGAGTCATGGTCGGGTCGGTTAATTATCCGGTAAAATTAAGGGAAAAACGGGAAATATTTCAATCGGGGGCGCGATTTTATCCACATCTCCTGTTAAGCCGGTTGCGGATAACCAGGAAGAGAATCGCCAGCCGGAAACAGGGGGTGATGACAGCGGCCAGACCTGCTCCCGAAAGGCCGTAATAGCGGATGAGCAGATAGCACCCGATCAGGTTGATAACCAATTCGATCCCGTTGATGAAGGGCTGGATGCGGAAGACCCGCATGGCCGTAAGTGAGTAACCCAGGGCGTTGGCCATGTTGGCGAAGATGCCGCCCAGCATGATCAGCGAAAAGAGGCGTGAGTAGGCGGCGATTGCGGGGCTGAACGCGAGTCGGAGGAACCATTCTCCCCATACGAGCGTAAAGAGAAACAGCGCGAGCCCCACCAGGGCGTTTCCCCCGACGAAGAGTTGGCTGAGCCGTATGAAACGGATCCGTTCTCCGTCAGCATAATAGCGGCTCAGACGGGGGGAGAAGGATTGTCCGACGGCATTGCTGACGAAATTTCCTACAACGAGACAGTAGGCGATGGCCGAATAGATACCCTGTTGCTCGGTTCCCAGTAGCAGTTCAGAAAAGTATTTCGGGATGTTCCCGTTCAGGGAGATGATCAGCATGACGAAGCCCAGCGGGAGAGATTTTACGAAGAGAGATTTGTAGTTCAAACCTCGCAGCGAGATGAATCGCTTGCGTCCGAAGAGCCGGTAGCAGTTGAGGTAGTCGTTGAAGAAGAGTACGACCAGGTTCAGTGCAACGGCCAGGGCGAGTCCCACGGCCAGCGAATCGAAACAGTAGACTCCGACCGGAATGGCAATCGTTGCGGCAACTCCTTTCAGAGAGAGCGACAGGGCCAGAAACTCCATCCGTTCGAGTTTTTGTTGCTGACCGTTGAAGATCTCGGCCATTCCTTCGACCCCTTTCAAGGCCGCTACTGCGGTCAGGATCCCCATATCGACCCGCCCGATCAGTCCGATCAGGCAGACGGTTGCAAAAGCTGCGATCATCGTACCGAGTCGCAGTCCGAAATAGTGTGAGAAGGTGTACTCGTTTCGGGAGTCCGTGACCTGAACGTTTCGCAGCTGTAGTCCGAAAAAGAGGAAGACCGGGGCGGCGATCGCCAGTGCCAGGGTGAAGGACCCCAGTGTATAGGCCGAACAACTCTTCGAGATGATCGCCAGCTGGAACCATTGCATCAGGGCATAGGTTCCGCTTCCTGCGAACATCCAGAAGACGCTATTTTTCAGACCGTGTTTCATGGGCGATCATACGGTTCCGTTTAGTGGGGTAGCGGATTGTCCGGTGAGCGGAACCACTCGACAAAACGGGCGATTCCCTCCGTGAGTGAGGTGTTGGGACGGTATCCGAAATCGCGCTCCAGTCGCGAGGTGTCGGCATAGGTGCGTGTGACATCGCCGGGTTGCATGGGGCGCATCTCTAAAATTGCCTCACGGCCGAGTGCCTGCTCCAGTGTGTGGATGAAATCCATCAGCAGGACCGGTTGCGAGCAGCCTATATTGTATACGGTGTGGGGCGGCATTGAGCTCGGGGCCCGATGCAATACACGTACGACACCCTCGACAATGTCATCTATGTAAGTAAAGTCGCGATACATCTCTCCGTGGTTGAAAACCTGTATGGGCTTCCCGTCGCATATCGCGGAAGCGAAAAGTATTGGGGCCATGTCGGGGCGTCCCCATGGGCCGTAGACGGTGAAAAAACGCAGTCCCGTGGCCGGAATGTTGAACCGTTTGGCATAAACGAGAGCCATTGCCTCGTTTGCCTTCTTTGTCAGTGCGTAGAAACTGGCCGGGTCATCGCATCGGTCCTCCTCCGAGAAGGGGACCTTGTCATTGTCGCCATAGACACTGCTCGATGAGGCATAGACAAGGTGTCGGACCGGGAATCGGTGGCAGCCTTCGAGGATATTGAGAAAACCGGTCATGTTGCTGTCGATGTAGGCCTGCGGGTTTTCGAGCGAATAACGCACTCCGGCCTGGGCTGCCAAATGACAGACGGCATCGAACCTCTCTTCGTGGAAGAGGGTTTCGATGCTTGGACGATCCGTCAAATCGAGCCGGACAAAACGATAGTTCGGATATTGACGGCTGCGGATCGCATGATTGTATGCCATCGAATCCGTGGGGATTCCGAGCGCAGCCAACCGTCCCGATTTGAGTGCGGGGGTGTAATAGTCGTTCAGATTGTCTATTCCGACTACATCGTGCCCCTCTTCGACCAGTCGGCGGCTTGTAAAATAGCCGATGAATCCGGCAGCTCCGGTAACAAGAATTTTCATACGTCGAAATTTGCACCTAAAGGTAGTAAATATAATCGAGTCGGAAGGTGCCAAACGAAGAAATAACATTCGGAATATCGATCTGGGGCTTCGATCCTGTTGTGAAGAGAGCTCCGGAGTCAGTCGTTACCGTAGACGGTATCGGGAAAATTGGTTTGTATTCCCGATCGGATGCGCTTTTGACAAAAGTCCTGTAATTCGAGAAAGAAGGATAGGAATAGACTCCAAAGTTCCTGTTCATGTTGGGTCAGATATCGGATAGCTTCTTCGGGCGACAGGTCGATGTGTTTGTATTGTATCATAATCCGAAGCGACTCTTCGATTCCTGTTGTAGTGGCATATCGTCCCAGTCGATCGGTTGCGATGAAGTGCCACATAAACTGCTTGATACGTAAAGGCAAGTAGCGTCGCGATCGAAGTAGATTGAAGTAGAAACGTCGGGCAAAGCGCTTTAAAGGCATCGGCGAGAACTCTTCGAACCGGGAGGCAAGCAGATAGTCGAAGTAGATATCCAGCAGGATGGGGGCATAACGGCCGAACCGTTCCCTCAGGATCCGGACCTCCTGTTTGACGGCTGGATGGTTGTCCGTGAAAAAGTCGATAGCCCGATGCAATAGGATTCCTTGGGCGATACCGTGCGGATAGTTCCGATAAGCGTTCCCTTTTACGGCATCACCGATGAAGTTGCCGACTTGTCGATGGGGATCATTGTCTGAAAGAAAGATGTGTGCTAAATAGTTCACCGTAGGACGGGAATAATTTTTTGACGCTGCAATTTATAAAAAGATATGGAGACTCGGATGACATCTGTCGATTAAAAAGTTCCTTGTTCGGAGATCGGCGGAAAATGGGCGTTTTACGACGGATTGATTACTCGGAGCGGATCGGTGAATCGTACCTCGAATACTCTTCACGTGGTGTCGGGATTTCGATATTATCACGCTGTTCGTCGGGGACATTACTCCGTATTCGTACGATTGCAACTGATCTTCGTATTATTATCGAACTTCGGAAAAATCGCAAGGAGAACAGATCTTCGCACCTCAGACCTAAAAGCGTTCCTCCCTTCGTCAAGGAGGAACGCTTTTTTCGGTTGTGGAGGGAAAGTTTACATCCGGTTGGTCAGATCCTGCACCAGCTCGCCGTCGAAGAGGTGCAGCACGCGGTGGGCGAAGGTCGAGTCGTACTGCGAGTGGGTTACCATGAT
>MHCFR05601__coassemble_2052_pt1 | contig 9426 bp, 6 predicted proteins | sample MHCFR05601__metabat2_high_PE_060 | metagenome-assembled genome bin MHCFR05601
GTACTTGTCTTGCACTTCAAGCGGGGAAACAACCTTTATGTCCACATTCTTATCCCTGACCCTGAAACAGATGTTCGAGGCCCCGGGGGAAGACTTTTTCAGATAGACGGTAACTTTCATCTGCGTTGCTTTTTCGGTTATGCGGCAAAGGTATAACAAATTCCCGTAAATGTTCCCATATATCCCGAAGAAACTTGCAACGGATTAAGACAAATTAAAAAGTCATTCCCGAATCTGATACCACATAAAATACAGTATATCAATGATTATATTTGCAGATGTTTAGCTCTTTTTTTCATTTTGGGCTGTATCCGACTCCCCTAATATCATATATTGCAGTTCCACACTTTTTTTGTTACTTTTGTATGAACAAAAAGATCTCCGGGAGTTCGATATTTACAAAGGCTCCTTTGGTATCGTAATTTACGAATTGGATACCGATTGATTGTCGGAGAATTTTTACTTAAGGTGTTAATATGGCGGGAAAAACCACTTATCGTTTTGAGGTCGATCCTCAGCAGGTCGATTTTACGCTTCGAATGACGATCCCGGCACTTGGGAGCGAGGTGCTCAATGTCGCAGGGATCGATGCACAACGCAAGGGATTCGGGATCGATGTATTGAATCGGAATAATTTTTCGTGGGTGTTGTCCCGCATGGCGCTTGAAATCGATGACCGCCCGGAACAGTATACGGCATACCGGATAACGACCTGGGTTAACGAGTATACTCGATTGATGTCGACTCGAAACTTTACGCTCCACGATGCTCGGGGGCGGGAGTTCGGCCGGGCCGTTACGCAGTGGTGCGTCATCGACCTGACGGCACGCAAGGCGATCGACCTGTCCGCCCTGGCCCGGGACCATGCCGATACGCTCTGCGATGCTCCGTCGCCGACCGAAAAGCCCCGTAAGATTCTGGGCATCGAGCCGCAACAGGTATCCGAGCATCGGGTCGTATATAGCGATATTGATTTTAACCGGCACGTCAATACGATGCGCTACATCAACATGATGTTCGACAGGCTGCCGATCGAGTTGTTGGCTGAAGTGCGTCCCGTACGATTGGATGTGCAGTTCATGCAGGAGTGTCGCTATGGGCAGTTGCTGTCGATCGGATACGAGCAACGGGGAGGTAGTTCGCTTTTTGAAATTTCGAATGCGGATGCGATCGCCGTGAGAGCCGCTTTCGAATGGAGGTAGGGGCGGATGGTTGTCATTGCAGGTGCGACAGTTTTAGGGTCTCTGTTTTAATATCTTGTTGCGTAAGACGTTATGTCGTGAGACGCTTTCTAATAACGAGATAATTCGCCTCGTCTCTTTTTTGTCCGAAAAAAATTCGTATCTTTGTTCGCTTTAATTTACGAACAACAGAGGTATGAAAGTCTTTAATCGTATCGTGCTGCTGGCCGCCTTTTTGATGGCTTTGGTTTCGGCGCACGCACAAGCTCCGATCCAAACTATTTCGTGGACAAGCTCCGTCAAGGATCTGGGTAACTCCACTTTTGAGATCCAGTTCAAAGGCAAGATCCTGCCCGGATGGCACACCTACGACCTCCATTCCGACGTTTCGTCCACACTGGTGGAGATCGAATCCCATGAAGGGCTTACGCTCAACGGCCCCGCGTACGAGGTGAATGCCTCGAAACGCGAATACGACGATATTTTCGAGGTAGAGATCGGGACCTATTTCAATGAGATCATTCTTGGTCAAAAGGTTACCCTTACGGGTGATTCGGGCCGTCTGGTCGGTGATATCAACTGGCGGGCCTGCGAGGAGGACAATTGCAACTCTCCCGAATATTGGTATTTCGACATAGAGATCAAAGGATCCCCGAAAGCAGCTCCGGTAACTGCACCTGCGGCCGAGGAGCCGAAAGTGGAGGAGCCCGTAGCTGATACGCAGACCGAGGCTGCCGTATCGGAGCCTGTTACTTCGACCGAGGCATCGGACGTTGCACCGGCAACCGATGAGCAGACCGTCGCTCCTGCCGCAGAGAGCAGCAGCTCCAACGGCTCGCTGTGGGGCTTGATCATCGAGGCGATCCTCTGGGGTTTTGCCGCACTGGTAACCCCTTGCGTATTCCCGATGGTGCCGATGACCGTTTCGTTCTTCATGAAGGGTAGCGGATCGCCTGCAGCCGGCCGCTTCAAGGCGGGTATGTACGGTTTCTTCATCGTAGCCCTCTATACGCTCCCGATTGCAGCCATTATCCTGATTACCCGTATCGTGGGTGGTGATGCCGTAACGGCCGACATCTTCAACTGGCTCGCAACGCACTGGCTGCCGAACCTGATCTTCTTCCTGGTATTCATGATCTTCGCCGCTTCGTTCTTCGGTGCCTTCGAAATCACGCTCCCCAGCTGGATGGTCAACAAGAGCGATAAGAATGCAGACAAGGGCGGTTTGATGGGTATCTTCTTCATGGCCCTCACGCTGGTACTCGTTTCTTTCTCCTGCACCGGCCCGATCGTGGGTAATGTGTTGATCCGTTCGACTTCGGGTGAGTTCTGGACTCCGATCGTAACGATGCTTGCCTTCTCGTGCGCCTTCGCACTTCCGTTCACCATCTTCGCCTTCTTCCCCTCCATGTTGAAGAACCTGCCGAAGAGCGGCGGATGGCTTGGTTCGGTAAAAGTGGTGCTCGGTTTCATTGAGGTCGCCCTCGGTTTCAAATTCCTCAGCATGGCCGATCAGACCTACCACTGGGGACTGCTCGACCGCGAGGTCTATCTGGCTATCTGGATCACGACCTTCTCGTTGCTGGGTGTCTACCTGCTCGGAAAGTTGCGTTTTGCCCACGATGACGAAGTAAAACACGTAACGGTAACCCGTCTGGCTTTGGCTATCGTGACCTTCTCGTTCGTAGTCTATATGATCCCCGGTATGTTCGGAGCTCCCTTGAAGGCTCTTTCGGGCTACCTGCCTCCGATGCATACGCAGGATTTCGTAATCAATACGTCGGGGACGGTAGCAGTTGCTCCTGCAACGAACCAGCCGACCGAGCAGATCAAGTATGCCGACATTCTGCACTGGCCCTATGAGCTTAACGGCTATTTCGACATGGCACAGGCCGAGGAGGCCGCTCGCAAGGCGGGCAAGCCCCTCTTTGTCGATATTACGGGCATCGCGTGCGTGAACTGCCGCGAGATGGAGCAGCGCGTTTGGAGCGATCCGCGCGTGCAGCAGATCCTGCGTGAGGATTACGTGCTGGTTGCTCTCTATACGGACGACAAGACCGAGGTGCCCGAGAGCGACTGGGTAACCCTGGAGAACGGCCGTGTGCTGAAGGATATCGGCCGCATCAACTCCTACATCGCCCAGACGCGCTTCGGAGTGAACGGTCAGCCCAACTACCTGATCCTCGACAACGACGGTACGGAGCTGGTTCCGCGTCGTGCCTACGACCTGGATGTGGAGGCCTACATCGACTTCCTCCAGAAGGGTGTCGAGGCCTATAAGCAGAAACACTAATCGAAGGCGGAAGCCGGCGCGGGTATGAAGATCTGCATTCTGGGACCAGCCCATCCTTATCGTGGCGGTTTGGCCGCGATCATGCAGACTATGGCCCGGATCTTCCAGCGCCGGGGCTACGAGGTGACCGTGAGAACGTTCACGGTACAGTATCCTCGAATTCTCTTCCCGGGAAAGAGCCAGACGGTTCCGACACCGGCTCCGGATGATCTGAAGATCATTCGTTGTGTCAATACGGTCAATCCGCTGAACTGGATCACGGTCGGACGACGGATCCGTCGGGAAGGGCCCGACTTCGTGTTGTTGAAATACTGGACGCCTTTCATGGCTCCCTGTTTCGGAACGATCGCACGTTGTGTCCGCGGCAACCGGAAAACCCGGATCATTTGCCAGATCGACAACGTCGAACCGCACGAACACCATTTGATTGATAAGCCGTTCAACCGCTATTTCCTGAAAGCGGTGGACGGCTTTATCTATATGTCCGAGCAGGTACACCGTGAGTTGCAGTGTTATACTTCGGCTCCGGCCCTTTTCTCGCCACATCCGATCTTCGAGAATTTCGGTTCGGCTGTTGATCGCACGGAGGCGTGCAAGCGATTGAACCTCGATCCGAAGATGCGTTATGCACTCTTCTTTGGGTTGATCCGGGATTATAAGGGGCTCGATCTGCTGTTGGATGCCTGGAAGATCTACCGACAGGAAAACGGCGCTGTGGATCGGCGATTGATCGTAGCGGGAGAGTTCTATGCCTCGAAGGAGAAATACCTGCAGCAGATCGAACGAAACGGTTTGCAGGAGGAGGTGATCCTGCATGACTATTTTATTCCCGACGATCAGGTCCACAATTACTTTTCGGCCGCCGATTTTCTCGTTCAGCCCTATCGTACGGCTACACAGAGCGGCGTGACACAGATCGCCTATAATTTCGAGTTGCCGATGGTTGTAACCGATGTCGGAGGTCTGCCGGAGATTGTTCCGGACGGAAGAGTGGGGATCGTTTGCCGACCCGAGGCTGAAGAGGTGGCAAGAGCCATTGCGGAGATATGGAACGGAGATATGCTTTCGCTGTTCCGTACGAATATGAAAGAGGAGAAAAAACGTTTCTCGTGGGAGGAGATGTGTGATCGTATAACCGAACTCTATAATCTGTTGAAGCGATAAATTTTCCTTTTGCCGGATGAAAAAGAGAGTCCCGGGTCGAAAGACCCGGGACTCTTCTTTTTTAGGATTTGTCTATACCTATTTCTTGATGTTCGGCAACTCCAGACCATAACCCTTAACTTTATCCTCATGTTTCAGCCAGAGACCGAGGATAAAGGCTACAACGCCGAACGATGCGAAGATCATCATCGGAACGGTGTAGTCGTATGCCGGCAGCTGGGCTCCGGTGAGGCCTTCGGCCATCGCAGCAGAACGTGCTTCTGCGACACCCGGGTTGGTGGCGTTGAGTACGTTACCGATGATTTTCGGAACGAAGCAGAGTCCGACGTTCTGTACCCAGAAGATCAGCGAGTAGGCACTTCCCAGGATCTTGCCGTCGATTACCTTCGGAACGCTGGGCCACAGGGCGGCCGGAACCAGCGAGAACGAAACACCCAGAATAACCGTAATTAAGAGGGCGAAGATCTTGGTGGGGTAGAGCGGCAACAGGAATGCGTAGGAGAGGTGGCAGATGATCATGATCAATGCGCCGTAGAGCAACATCGAAGCACCTTTACCTTTGTAGTCGATGAACGAACCCAGCAGCGGGGTCAGGATCATGGCCAGGATCGGGAACCAGCGGAAGATGTTGGCAGCCTCGGCAGTCGGGATCTCCAGCGTAGATTCGAGGAAGTTGGTTGCATAGCGCTGGAAGGGGAAGATTGCCGAGTAGTAGAGTACACAGAGCAGGGCGATGAGCCAGAACATCTTGCTCTGGAAGATGTATTTGATATCGCTGGGTTTGAACTTCTCGTCGTCCGAGGATTGGGCGGCAGAAGCTCCGATCTGCTTGTCGAGTCGGCTGTCCATCACGGAGAAGACGATGAAGTTTATAAGGCCGATCAGCAGCAGTACGGTGCAGAAGGCTACCGGAGCTACGACCGAACCGTCGAACTTCGTAGCCAGCCACGGCGAGAGCGACAGAACGGCAAAGACACCCAGACGTGCGATTGCCATCTCGAGCCCCATGGCCAATGCCATCTCCTTGCCGTCGAACCATTTGGCGATGGCGCGCGATACGGTGATACCGGCCATCTCGCAACCGCAGCCGAAGATCATGAAACCGAGGCAGGCCAGCTTTGCACTACCTGGCATCGAAACCCACCACGAGCTGAGCCACTCGTTCATGGCCGAGGCCTGGAACCAGTCGCTGATGGCGACATATTTGATGGCGGCACCGATCACCATGAGCGATGCGGAGAGGGTACCGGTAAAACGGATGCCCATCTTGTCGAGGATGATACCGGCAACGATCAGGAAGCCGCAGACGTTCAGAATGTACTCCGAAGCGGCATAGGTGCCGAATACGTCCGGTGTCCAGCTGCGCTGGGACTCTATGAGCGTTTGCAGGGGGGACATGACGTCCACGAACATGTAAGCGAAGAACATCATCAGGGCGATGAGGATCAACGCTATCCACCGCGCAATGGCAGAGTCGTTCAATCTTTTTTGGATAGCTTGTGTCATAATGTGTGGTTTTGGTTATTGTATTGTTGTGTCTTAATTGTCTCCCGTGTAACGTTTGAGAATCTCGTAAGCCGAAGTGATGCCCAATTCGCCCGCCTTCGACAAGTCGAGACACCCTTTGCGCGTGTCTTTCATGTAGATCTGTACCATTCCCCGGTTGAAGTAGGCCTCCGCAAACTGGGGATTCAGCTCGATTGCCTTTGTAAAGTCATCGAACGCCTCGGGCAGTTTTCCTGACAGTGCCAGCAGAGTTCCTCGGTTGTAGTAGGCCTCTGCAAAATCGGGGAAGTAGCGGATCGTCTGGTTGAGATCCTCGATCGACTCATCGTAGGTGTAGTTCCGAGCAGCATTGATGTTCAGTTTGTTGGCTGGATCCGAATCGACCGAGATGCGTTGATAGGGGTTGTCCAGACTGGAGATGAAATCGACCATTTCGGCGCGTGTGACAGCTCTGTTGAAATAGAGGAACGGATTGGTTGGATTTTTTGAGATGGCCGACGAGTAGTCGCTGACCGAATTGGTGAATTGTCGGATCAGCGATTGGGTGATTCCGTGTTGAACCTCCAGTTGCCAATTACCGGGATTTAGACGCAGAGCTTCGGCATACTGTCGGTCGAGCATCCCCAGAGAGTCTGCACTCAGGTTGGTCGGAAGATTGGTCAGCACCAGATACGGGTTGTCTATTCTCTTTTTGAAATCCTCCACACGTTGTTTTGTATAGTGGTTGACAGCGACGAGCCTGTTGCTGTCGGGCTGCATCAGCGAGAAACGGAACAGAGACAACAATCGTTCACGAACTTGTCCTACGTTCGATTGCTCGGAGACGTGGTCAAAGAAGTTGTTGGTGAACTGGTTGTCGAAGGAGAGCAGTTTGCTCATCCGCAGGGAGTCCGCATAGATCGAATAGGTGCTGTCCTGTAGGTGTGCCTTGTATTCGGCGATCTTTTTTTGGCCGATCTCTTCGTCCCGTCTGGCTTCTTTCGGATTACGCAGGGCATAGCGCAGGGCGCTTCGGTTCAGATAGGCATTCGCAAAATCGGGGTAAAGTTCGATTGCCCGCGTATAGTCCTGTTCTGCGCCCTCCAAATCTCCGAGCTGGGTCTTGAGCAGCGCTCGAAGGTAGTAGACCTGAACATTGCCTGGAGAATAGAAGACTACGTGATCGAAATCCTCCAAGGCCCGGTTGTAGTCGCCGATTTGGCTGCGGAGAATGGCCCGGTTGAAATAGGTGAACGAATTGGTCGAGTCGAGTTCCAAGATCCGATCGAAATCGGCCAGTGCGAGCATCGGTCGGTTCGTATAGGAGTAAACGACCGCCCGGTTGAAGTAGGGGGGAATGAAAGTCGAGTCGCATCGGATCGACATGTCGAAATCCGCTTCGGCCTGGGCGTATTCGTCCTGTTGCAGGTAGAGCGTTCCCCGTTGATAGTATCCGTTCGGATTCTCCCGGTTGGTGCGAATGGCCTGGTTGAAGTTCTCCATAGCCTTTACCGTGTCCTGCAGGTTGAGATAAGCCGCCCCGCGTCCGATGTAGGCATCGGCCACCTTGTTGTTTTGGAAGATGAATCGGTTGAAATCCTCGATTGCCTCTTTATACTGTTTGTTTTGAAGTCGGGTGTACCCCCGGCTGTAATAGGCATCGGGCAGGTCGGGGCGCAGGTCGATCGCCTCCTTGAAATCCTGTAGCGCATCGTCGTAGTTGCCCATGCGTGTACGGGTCAGCGCCCGGTAGATGTAAGCGGTTGTGTAGACGGGATTTTCCCGGATAGCAAGTGAAAAATCGGCATCGGCCCCGAGCAGGTCATCCAGGTTGAATTTGGCTACTCCGCGCAGGAAGTAACCTTCTGCGGCTTCCGTGTCGGCCCGCAGGAGCGTGTTCAGGATCCGGATGGCCTCCAGGTATTGTTTGTCCATCAGACAGCGCCGCCCTGCCCAGTAGAAGTAATCCTTGTTGTACTGGGCATTGGCCGGCTCGATTGTCCCCCATAGAGCCAGTGTCAGGACAACTCCCCATATGAATTTGCGCAGTGCCATCCGATGGTCCCGGTATTGAGTCCGTTATTCGAGTTCGTAGCCGAAACGTTTGAGTTGCCGTTCGTTGTCCCGCCAGTTTTCGTTGACTTTGACGAAGAGTTCGAGGTAGACCTTTTTGCCGAGGAACTCCTCCATGTCTTCGCGGGCCAGACACCCGATCTTTTTGAGGCGTTCGCCCTTGTGCCCGATCAGGATTCCCTTTTGCGAATCCCGAAGCACGTAGATCGTTGCGGCTATGCGGTCGATCGTCGGTTCCTCCTTGTAGGAGTCGATGGCGATCTCACAACTGTATGGAATCTCCTTGTCGTAGTTGCGCAGGATCTTTTCGCGGATGATCTCCGAGGCGAAGAATCGCAGGTTCTTGTCCGTCAGGGTATCCTTGTCATAGAAAGGTTCTCCTTCGGGGAGACGTTCCAGGATCAGGTTGAATAGCCCCTCGAGGTTGAAACGTTCGCGTGCCGAGACCGGAACGATCGTGGCATCGGGCAGTATCTCGTGCCATTTGTCTACCAGTGCGTCGAGCTTTTCGGGGGTTGTCAGGTCGATCTTGTTGATGACGAGCAGGGTAGGGAGCCCGCTTCGGCGGATCTTTTCGAGGGTGTCGTTGGCACGGTCGCTCTGTTCGACCGTGTCGGTGACATAGAGCACGACATCGGCATCACTCACGGCCCCCTCGACGAACTTCATCATCGATTCCTGAAGTTTGTAGCTGGGCTTGAGAATACCCGGCGTATCGGAGAAGACGATCTGGAAGTCGTCTCCGTTCACGATGCCCAGAATACGGTGCCGTGTGGTTTGAGCCTTGGAGGTGATGATCGACAGACGCTCACCGACGAGCGCATTCATTAACGTCGATTTGCCGACGTTGGGGTTTCCGATGATATTGACAAAGCCCGATTTGTGCATCGATGTGTTTATTTTGATTCCCAAAGGTATAAATTAATTCGATTTTTTCCTATTTTTGTCTTGAACTAACATTAAAACGGATTGCCTATGGCGTAACAAAAGATTGAATCACATTTTCAAAAGAACTGTTCTGTGCCGTCTCCGCACTAAAAGCGCCGGCACATACATATAAAAAGCGTTAGCTTTACACTTGCCTTTCGAAATCTGGAAAATTTCAAGCACAGCAAGAGTAAGGTGTAAACGCTCACGTTCCACGTGGGCTTTACTCTGTTTGTTGTGCACGGTTGTTCCAGAACCTCGAAAGGCAAACAAAAGTTCTGTCCCACGTTTTTTATATGCATT
>MHCFR05601__coassemble_2677_pt1 | contig 7236 bp, 9 predicted proteins | sample MHCFR05601__metabat2_high_PE_060 | metagenome-assembled genome bin MHCFR05601
GATATTTCTTTTTTCATGAAACGCTGGGAGATTCTCATATTCGTCTTTTTGGCATCGATATTCGTCCGCATCGAAATATCGGCGGACCATCCTGGCGTCCAATTCCATACTACGGCCTCGATTACAGCCAGTTGCCCGAATGATTTCAATCCGATAGAAACACCTTTGACCCCTTTGCAAACTCTGTACGAAGGCAGAGTTTCGCAATTTTCCGAAGGAGATTCCTACTGCTGGATTCCCGGGTATGGGTATCAATACTCGTTCCTGCTGCACTACTATTTCCATTCCGAAAAAATCTGCGGGCATACGGTCCATTGCCAATCGGATCTTCTCCGTTCGGCCGACCGATACATATATGCCTACAGAAAAATCATCATTTAGCCAAAAGATACGGCAACGTTTCGGGTTGCATCCCGCACCAGGGGATAAACTCCTCTCGGCTTTCCCCCTCGATACAAAACGAATTTACCCTCGTCCCGACAACACCGGGCGAAGGAGGAACAGTGCGGGTTTCTGCAAACAAAAGATCGCCCCAAAAAAACGACAACGAGAAAAATATTTCGTACAGATCGACGTATTTATAACGGCCAAGTCGGAAAGGGGTATGCATCGATCGAATTCGGAGGGGAGCGACCGCTCTCACATGCAACGGAGTGAAATCCCGGAACAAAGCATGAGACGCGTAACCGATCGACGAAACTTTCGATGACTTTTATTAATAAACAAATATAAAAACAGATAGAAGCTATGATTTTAGCAATGATTCTGATTTTTGTTCTCGGGTATCTCTGCATCGCCCTCGAACATAAATTACGTATCGACAAAGCGGCCATCGCGCTGGTCATGTGCAGTGCGCTCTGGACGATATTCAGTCTCTTCGGCCACGATGTACAAATCGGGACCGAACTGATCGAGCACCTGGGAGATACCAGCGAAATCCTCTTCTTCCTGATCGGAGCAATGACCATCGTCGATCTGATCGACCGTCACGGAGGCTTCGGTATCATCACAGATCATATCACTACCCGCAACAAGCGGAAACTGCTTTGGATACTGGCCCTGATCACCTTCTTCATGTCTGCCGTCCTGGACAACATGACCACCACGATCATCATGGTCATGCTGCTCCGACGCGTGGTCGCCAACTACAAGGAGCGTTGGATCTTTGCCAGCGTCATCATTATCGCGGCCAACAGCGGCGGTGCCTTCTCTCCGATCGGCGACGTGACGACCATCATGCTCTGGATGCGTGGCAACGTCACTTCACTTCCACTGATCGGCAGTCTTTTCCTGCCTGCGATCATCTCGGTAGTCATCCCTACAGCCTTGGCCAGCCGCTTCATCTCAGACAAGAATAAAAGCAAGGATGCTCAGAAGCAAACTTCGGCAGTCAATCCGCTGCCACCCCATGTCGGGCCCCGTCTGCGCAAGTACATCCTGATTCTGGGTGTCGGCGGACTGCTGTTTGTTCCCGTTTTCAAAGCACTCACAGGGCTGCCTCCCTATCTGGGTATGTTGATCTCACTCGGTGCGCTCTGGGTATTCACCGAGGCGGTCTATAACCGCAAGCACAATATGGAGGAGTCGATCAAAAACCGCGTATCGAAAGTCCTCAAACATATCGATATGCCGACAATACTTTTCTTCCTGGGTATTCTGATGTCCGTCGCGGCTCTGCAAAGCGCCGGCCTTCTGACCGACTTTGCGAACTTCCTCGATACGAACATCCACGAGGTATACACGATCGCAGGTATCACCGGTCTGTTGTCGGCCGTTGTGGATAACGTGCCGCTGGTTGCCGCCTGCATGGGTATGTATCCGATCGTCGATCCGGCTACGCTGGCTGCCAGCCTCGACCCGACCTATATGCAAGCATTCGTACAGGACGGTATCTTCTGGCACCTGCTGGCTTACTGCGCCGGTGTCGGCGGTAGCATCCTGATCATCGGATCGGCTGCCGGCGTAGTCGCCATGGGTCTCGAGAAGATCAGCTTCGGCTGGTATCTGAAACGCATTTCGCTACTGGCACTGGCAGGATACCTGAGCGGTATTGTCATCATCTTCCTCCAGCACCTTATCTTCGGTTTTTAACCTCAACAGATAGAAAAATAGAGGCCGGGTAAATTTACCCGGCCTCTATTTTTTATTAAAGCTAATGACTACTTCACTTTGCTCATGAACTTTTCACGATCGACGATAAAACGAACATGTACCCCCTCCCCGATCAGGCTCTCTCCGTCGCGGGCCCCCACATTGAAGGTAAGTTTACGGCCATCAACCTCGGTAAGCACTGCCGAGGCCACAATCTCAGCTCCCACGCCCGACGGTTTGATGTGCGTCACGTTCATCTCCGCTCCGACAGTTGTAGAGCCTTCCGGCAAATGAGCCGCAACGGCTGTCATGGCCGCATTCTCCATCAAGGCCATCATGGCGGGTGTCGCAAACACCTGAAGGTCGCCAGATCCCATCGTTGCAGCCACATTGCTGCGATCCACCGTCGTACTACTCTGTGCCGAAAGTCCTTTTTCCAACATAACTTCTTTCTATTTAATTATTACAAATTCTTTGACTACCTTTGCAAAGGTAACAAAAATTCGATCGCATGACCAAACGAGTGACTCTGCTTCTGACGATTCTTTTGCTCTGCACGTCGATCGCTCCCGTCTCCGCGCAACGCAAAGACAAAGGATACACCTATCAGGAGATCGAAATTCAACCCAACGGAGATACAATTCTGGTCGTACACATCCTGCCCGTAGACGTACGGGGCAAGACGATCAGTCTACGCCGCTATCGCAAATTGGTCGATGCCGTCAAAAAAGTCTACCCCATCGCCCAAACAGCCAAAGCAAAACTGGCCGACATGAAGGTCGATCTCTCTCGCCTCTCACCGCAGGAGCAACGCAAATACATCCGCCGACTGGCTGCCGAGATCGAGGCGGAGTACACCCCCGTCCTGCGAAAAATGACCTATACCCAGGGGAAAGTCCTGCTGAAACTCATCGACCGCGAGACGAGTTTCACCGCTTATGAAATCCTGAGGGAGTTCCGGGGAACCTTCCTGGCCGGCTTCTGGCAGGGTGTTTCCCGCATCTTCAGACAAAATCTGAAAACACCCTACGATCCCGACGGGGAAGACCGGATCATCGAACAAATCGTCATCTACTACGAAGCGGGACTCCTTAAATAAAAAAACATCTTTATTACCACTTTATTTGTATCTGTATTTTTTTAAATAACTTTGCATCCGATAGCAATGTAACTTAACCCTTTTTTATTTTCATATAAGAAAGCTATTTACGTTCGTTTCCGTATTGGCAATGGCCTTCGTGGGTACCTATTGCAGCGACAGCGATACGGAAGGTTTCAAAAACATCCAGATCCCGGCCGAGGAGCTTTCCGCCTCGATCGCTGCCGATGAACTCAACCACACGATCCATTTCAATGCGACTCAAAGTTGGGAGGCATCCGTACAGGAGGTCTCGCGTGCCGACAGCTGGATCACGATCTACCCCACCTCAGGTGAGGCCGGAGAAAACCAGATCGAGGTGTCCCTTACCGAAAACACGGGCAACCAGTCGCGTGAGGCGACGATCACCATCACATGCGGAGGCGAGCGGATTACGATCACCATCACGCAACGTGCCGCCGGAGAGCCGGGTCCCGGTCCCGATCCGGATGAGCCCCAAAGACCCGAATATCCGGAGGTCGCTCCTGAAAATCGGTTGACCTACATCGAGGTCTCCATGCACGAGCGCTACAACCAAGGGGGTGAGTATCGAGAGTATACGAGCAAACACGATGCAACGCTCACCTATGACGATCAGGGAGAGTTGAGCTCTCTGGGGTACTATGCCTTCGACGAGGAGCAGACCGACAAACTCTCTTATTCGGAAGAGACGGCCCTGAAGTGAAGTTCGCAGAAGATCTCCACAACTTCCCAATATGTCGAGATCAGAAAGAACGGCTACGGAATAGCAACCCCCTATCGGGGCGAGTATTCGCAGGATTATCTGCTGAGCGCCGGTGGTCTGATCACCGACAGTACCGACCCTGACGGCGGCATTCAAACATTCACCTACAATGCCGACGGCACCCTGGCCAGCACCACCTACACCTCCTCGTACGACCCCTCCAACAACTACCAGTCGACCATGACCTGGCAGGAGGGCAACCTGATGAGCATCCAGACATCCGGGAACAATAAAGACCAGGGAAGCGCAACGTTCACCTATACCGAATACCCCAACCCCTGGGTCGGAATCGATGTCGGTGCCATAGCGCTCACGGACCTCGAAGAGGTCAACATGTTGATCGGTTCGTGCGGCATTACCACCAAGAACCTGCCAGCCAGCCGTACGGAAGGTGAAGAGCTCTCCACATACGAGTATACCTTCGACGGTGAGGGGCGTGTCAGCACGATCGTCATCACCAGGACTGAAGGCACGGACCGTTTCGAATGTACCTACACGCTGCACTACGGTCCGGCAAGCGTTCCGCCCCGACCGGACTATATCACCTATCTGACCAAGCAGGAGATCGTCGATGAAGGACGCTGCCCTACACGTTCGACCCGGAAACCCCGGACCAGCACTCCTACAGTGTCAATGCCTACACCTCCTATGCGACCATCCGCAGCACCTTCTCCGACGGAACCTTCGACGAGCAGACCGAATACCGCACCATAAACATCTGGCCGATGACGGAAAGCGGCCCGAGTCTGGACTATATTTTCGTGTCGCAGGAGGATATCGACAACTTCGGGATCGTCTCGACCTCGCTCCAGGATCTGACCTCCAGCGAAGACCTGTACAATCCGCACCGCTTCGTCTACACGATCCAGTACAACTGCTTCTCGGTGGATCTGACACTCGAATTTTACTACCCGTGGTGCTCCGTTTTCAATGCAGAAACCGGCCTCATCGAAGATCACAAGATGCCCATGCTGCCGCTCACGAAAGAGTGCTTCATCCTTCAGGAGCCCGTTATCACCCTAACGACCGTCGAGCCCGAACAGACCGAGTACCAGTACGAACAGACCTATCTGTTCCAGATAAACCAGGCGATCTCCCCCTCGGAGAACGACTACCAGTTGCTTCTTCGCTTCATGTATGTAAAGAACGAATAAGGATCGATAGACCCGATACGACGAAAAACCCCTCGAAAAATCGAGGGGTTTTGTTTTTCAAACGGAGAAGGCGCGAAATCGCTCCGGAGCGGTTGGCAATCTGTGATTTGTTTCGTATATTTGCCGGGGAAAATTCGACCGAAGACCAGGCTTAGCGTACACTCACCAGCCGTCGCTTCCGGCCGATTAAACAATACGACACACAACGCTCCATTATGTTTGAGAATCTAACCGACAAATTAGAACGGTCGTTCAAGCTGATCAAAGGCGAAGGCCGAATCACCGAAATCAACGTGGCCGAAACCCTCAAGGAGATTCGCCGCGCCCTGATCGATGCCGACGTAAACTATAAAGTAGCCAAATCCTTCACCGACGAGGTCAAAAACAAAGCCCTCGGACAGGATGTCCTGAAATCGGTCAAGCCGGGGCAGATGATCACCAAGATCGTCCGCGACGAGTTGGCCCAGCTCATGGGTGGTACGGCTACCGACATCAAGCTCGAAGGAAATCCGGCCGTCATCCTGATCGCCGGTCTGCAGGGTTCCGGTAAAACAACCTTCTCGGGCAAGCTCGCCTCGCTGCTCAAGAGCAAGAAGGGACGCCAGGTACTGCTCGTGGCAGGCGATGTCTATCGTCCGGCCGCCATCGATCAGTTGAAGGTCCTCGGAGGGCAGATCGGTGTGGAGGTCTACACCGAGGAGGGAAACAAGAATCCGGTACAGATCGCCGAAAATGCGATCCAATATGCCCGTCAGAAGAGCTACAACGTCGTAATCGTCGATACAGCCGGTCGTCTGGCTGTCGATGAGGCGATGATGCAGGAGATTACCGCCATCAAACAGGCGATCAAGCCGAGCGAAACGCTCTTCGTGGTCGACTCGATGACCGGTCAGGATGCCGTCAACACGGCCCGCGAATTCAACGAGCGGCTCGACTTCGACGGCGTAGTGCTCACCAAGCTCGATGGTGATACACGGGGCGGTGCCGCCATCTCAATTCGGTCGGTCGTAAACAAGCCGTTGAAATTCATTTCGAGCGGCGAGAAGATGGATGCCATCCAGGTTTTCCATCCGGAGCGTATGGCCGACCGTATTCTGGGTATGGGCGATGTCGTTTCGCTCGTGGAGCGTGCCCAGGAACAGTATGACGAGGAGGAGGCCCGCCGCCTGAAGAAAAAAATCGTCAAAAACCAGTTCAACTTCAACGACTTCATGTCGCAGATCGCCCAGATCAAGAAGATGGGTAACATGAAGGAGCTCGCCTCGATGATCCCCGGCATGGGCAAAATGCTCAAGAACGTGGATATTCCGGACGATGCCTTCAAACAGATCGAGGCGATCATCAACTCGATGACTCCGGCCGAACGTGAGAATCCGGAGATCATCAACGCCAAACGCCGCGAACGCTTGGCCAAAGGCAGCGGCACGACGCTGGCCGATGTGAACCGTCTGATGAAACAGTTTGAGGAGACCCGCAAGATGATGAAAGCCGTAGCAGGCGGCAACTTGCGGATGCCCAAAATGCCACAGGGCATGATGCGCAGAAGATAACATCACACTCGTTCCTGTCCGGACAGAATATTAAGACAAATGGTCACCACTTAGCGGTGGCCATTTGTCTTATACAGATCTCATGTCTATCGGTCATAGCACATTACATCGACCTTTTTCACCTCTTCATTATTCGAGCGGGAAGACTGATACGTCTCATAATGGTTGGTCGAAGTGGAACTGTCTTTCGAACCTAAGCCAGTCGTTCTCGAATCGTAATTATAGGAGCCCTCGTTCGTCGTAACCCGTACATTTACATTATATTCATCCGTTGCCGCCAAACCACTACTCAGTTGTTTGGGAACATCCACATTAACAGACGAAGAGGTGGCACTTACGGTGACACCGCGTTCACGGCATGAATTGTTAACGTCATTGTATTCAGGTGCCGGCGTATTGGCCATCACAGTCGTGCCTGCAAAAACAATCAGGAACAATAAGATCTTTTTCATAATATATAATCTACGTTACCGTGCCCCCTCGGCATTAATCTAAGGTTCAGCAATGCATATAAAAAACGTGGGACAGAACTTTTGTTTGCCTTTCGAGGTTCTGGAA
>MHCFR05601__coassemble_3023_pt1 | contig 6447 bp, 9 predicted proteins | sample MHCFR05601__metabat2_high_PE_060 | metagenome-assembled genome bin MHCFR05601
TGCCGTACCTTTGCCTCTGCTTACGAGCAACGGATTGAACTATGGTGTAATGGTAACACAGCAGATTTTGGTTCTGTCGTTCCAGGTTCGAGTCCTGGTAGTTCAACCAAAAAAACCACCCTCCGGTAGGGTGGTTTTATTTTTTTTCGTGGATATGAAAAAGGGATGGAAAGATTTTTCCTATCCCTTTTTTTAGGCTGGTTATCGGCTTCTCAGCATCTGTCGCAGGGCGTGCGCCAGTTGGTCGGGGCACGAGGTCCCTTTGCCCTTGCAGTCGATCCCTTCGAGCTTCTCGATAGCATCCGTAGCTTTCAAGCCTTGGGTCAGGCGGCTGATCCCCTGAGTATTCCCGTGGCACCCCCCGTCGAAACGAACGCTTTTGATAATACCATTCTCCAACTCTATTTCAATTTGACGGGAGCAGGTCCCCTGCGTCTGATAGATATATCGCTGTGTCATATTCGATGTTGTCTTGCACTGAATCTGAATAGGACTCAAGACCTTGAGTCTGAAAAAAAATCCCCTCCGCAACAAGAGGAGGGGATTGTCTTGTCTTTGAGGGGTAGTCTTATTTCTGCGGATTCTGCAGATCGCTGTTGTCGGCTACTACCATGTTCTTGTCGATGCGCAGGGTGACGTTGCTGTCCACCTCGATCAGCAGGGTAGTCTCTTTCACCTCTTTTACGATGCCGTAGATACCGCCTGCGGTGATGATCTTGTCGCCCTTTTTCAGACCGGCACGGAATTGAGCCATCTGTTTGCGGCGTTTGGATTCGGGACGCCACATGAAGAACCAGAGTACGAGAATCATCAGACCGAGCATGATGAAGAGCGAGTATCCGCCGCCCGGCTGGGGAGCACCGGCAGGTGCCTGAAGAAGATTGATCATAGTTATAATCGTTTGTTAGGTAAATAATTTTCGCGTATCGGGACAAATATACGAATTTTTAGGGAAAATCGTCGTCAATAGACATCGGCTTCCACATATATTTTTAACGGAGCGGATGATTCCGAATTGTATAGTTTGAGCAATTTCATTTGCCACCCGTATTCGCCGCGTGAATCGAACCGCAGATCGAAGGGTATCTCCTCGCCGGGTTTGATCGGTTTGCGCTCGAATTCGGGTCGGACGCATTGACAGGAGACTTCGTGCCGGGTGATGACCAGGGTTTGTGAGGAGGCATTGCGTAGGTGCAGGTGTTTGACACCGAGCTCGCCGCTGTGGAGCCGACCGAAACGAACCGTATCCGAACAGCCTGCCGTCAGTGTGGTATCGCTTATTTCGATCGTCTGACCAGAGAAGACGGTGCTTTCCCGACTTTGGCATCCGACAATGAGGAGCCCGGCCAATATGAGGGTGAGGTAACGCATCAGATAAGGCCGCGGCCTGCTTTTTGAAGTTTCCCCTCCTCTTTGAGAGCCTCGACGATCTTGTCCAGCACACCGTTGATGAAGGTGCTGCTGCCGGGGGTCGAGTAGAATTTTGCAATATCGATGTATTCGTCCAGCGTCACCTTGATCGGAATCGACGGGAACGAGATCAGCTCGGTGATGGCCGTTGCCATGATCAGGTTGTCCATGAAGACGATACGCTCGACATCCCAGTTGCGGGTGAACCGTTCGATGTAACTCAGCCGGTCGTTGTAATTGATAAGTGTCTTCTCGAAAAGCTGTTTGACGAATTCGACATCCTCTTCGCTCTTGAATTCGGGCAGCATCTTGACATCCTGATGGGATTGGCGCATATTCGACAGCGTGCGGATCACGAGGGTCAGTACGAAGCCAAGGTCGTCGCTCCAGAGGATCGACTGCTCTTCGAGTACGTCGTCGAGCAGAGGGCACTCCTGCAGTTCGCGTTCGAAGAAGGTGCAGAGCAACTCTACGTCAGCCTTGAACGAACTTTCGGGGGCATTCATGTAGGCCTGATAGTAGTCCGTTGCGATGAGTTGGTTGTAGAGGGTGCGGATCAGCTCGGGAGATTGTCCCCAACCGAGTTTACGGGAGGCAAGCCGGTCGTTGATCGTGTCGCTGTCGGCGATTTTGCGAATGGCGGCGTTGTCGATGAAACGGGTGTTCGGATTCAGATCCTCGTACGTAGGCAACTTTTTCTGTTTAGCGATCTCCTGACGCTGCTGCGCATACCGGGCCAGTTCGACGGGCAGTGCCATCATGTGGTAATAGAGATCATAGGTCTTGTCGATTGCAGCCATCATGTTCTTCTCGGAGACGATCATGTTGTCGGCTTCGGATTTCAGATGGGCATACAGGGCTTTAATCGCCTTGATTCTAAGCTGTCTTCTACTTAACATATCTGTTCAGAACGTTTCTTGTGTTGTGTCTGGGCGGCGAGTGTGTCTTGGCAAATCCGCTCACTTCGGATTTTGTCCGGGAGAAACTTGCTGCTCTATGCCCCTTGACCGTCGCTTTTGCGCGTTGCAAAGGTAGGAAAAATACCGCACCCTGCAACGGTTTCCCCGGCAAAATATCCGACCTTGTCGAGATTGACTTGTCTCTATGGAGAGTTCCTCGTTGTTTTTTCTTGAGACGGGCGGCGGATTGCGGAGTAAATTCGTATCTTTGCACGCATATGGAACAGAAGACCGATATGGAATCGAACGGTTACGAGGTAATCGTGGTGGGAGCCGGAGCGGCCGGCATGATGGCGGCCGGGACGGCGGCCCGGAACGGGCACAAGGTGCTCCTTCTTGAGAAGATGGAGAAGTCGGGCCGGAAGGTCCGCATCACGGGCAAGGGACGTTGCAACGTGACCAATGCCCGTCCGCCCGAGGAGTTTGCCTCGCAGGTGCGGACCAATGCGGATTTCTTTGCCCCCGCTTTCGCCGAGTTCAACAACAAGGCGACGATCCGTTTCTTCGAGCGGATGGGTGTAAAACTCGACATCGAGCGGGGTGAGCGCGTCTTTCCCCGAAGCGGTAAGGCGTGGGATATTGCCAACGCGCTGTTGGATTATTGCGTGGAGAACGGTGTGAAGATCGTTTACGATACGCAGGTGTTGGAGATCCTGACCGTCGGGGATCGGGTCTACGGGGTAAAATACCGCAACAAGCGAGGGTTCGTCCGCCAGGAGGAGTGTTCGCGCGTGATCGTGGCGACGGGAGGCTTGTCCTACCCGGCAACCGGCTCCACGGGCGACGGATACCTCTTTGCCTCCGATCTGGGGCATACGGTCGAGCCGGTTCGTCCGTCGTTGACTCCATTGCGGTCCTCCCACCCGCAGGTGCGCAACATGCACGGACTCCTTCTGAAAAATGTGCGGGCGACACTTTATGTTGATAACGAGCCGATCCGCGAGGAGTTCGGTGAGTTGGGCTTTTCGGAGCGCGGTATCGAGGGGGCTGTGGCTCTGCGTCTGAGCCGCGATGCGGTGGATGCCCTGATCGACGGGAAGAGTGTCAAGATCGTAGTCGACATGAAACCGGCCCTGGATGAGGAGGTGCTCCGCAATCGGATCCAGCGCGAGATGGCCGAACTGCAACCCGAAGACATGTTCTCGGAACTGCTGCGTAAGCTGGTCCCCCGTACAATGGTGATCCCGTTGGCCGAAGAGCTTGACATTCACTCTCAGACCTACCTGCGCAAGATTACGCCCGAACAGATCGAGCGGTTGATCAAGGTGTTGAAGGGAATGGTCTTCCCGATTACGGACTACGCTCCGTTCGAATATGCGGTCGTGACGGCCGGAGGGGTGCGGTGCGATGAGGTGAATCCCTATACGATGGAGTCGCGCAAGGTGCGGGGCCTCTATTTTGCCGGTGAAGTGCTGGATCTGGATGCAAATACCGGCGGATATAATTTGCAGATAGCCTTTTCAACAGGCCGGCTGGCCGGTATGCTCAAACGGTGAAACGGTTTCTCCATAAGCGCTCCGGCCGTGTGCCGGTGATCTCACAGATGTTGGGCCGCTTGTCGCGGGCCCGTTATTTCCGTGGACACGGGGTCCATTCGCCTTTCGTCTACGACATTGTCCGGGAGGTCTTCATGAAACATTCGCTCCAGGGAGAGGATCGCGAACTTTACGAGGCGTTGTGCCGTGCAGGGGTATCGCCCCGACGGGCCGTCCAGTTGCAGAATCTCTTCTCGCACTGCGGTTATCGGACTTTCGGAGTAGATGGCACGGAACATGCTGCCTTGTGTGTGCTGACGCGAAACTACCCGGAGAACCGGATCCCGACGGCGGTGGCCGCAGCGGCTGAATCGGGTTCGACCCTCTGTATCATGGAACCCTATCGGAGCGCCATGCGTTGCGAACTGTGCAGCCGCATCGTGCGGGAACACCGTTCGACGACGGTGGACAACCGGGGTTACCTGCTCATTTTCAACAATCATTTACCGAAACAGCACTTTAGATTATGAAAAGATTTTTATTATCGCTGCTACTTATTTTATGTTTTAATACAGCTTGTCGAGGTGATTGCAGGGAGCAAATTAAAATATTCTATACGAAATATTTAGAGAATGTTTTGCATGATAATTCGCGAAATGAAGAATTATGCAAATCCTATTTAACGGAAGAGTTGTTAGAAAAAGTCGATAGACTTATAAGTGCAACTAACGTTGATCCATTAATTCGAGCCCAGGACGCGAGTTTGGATGCAATTGAAACTCTAAAAATTGAACCATTAACTGATAATTGGTATATGGTTCGCTATTATTGGGACAAAAAAGACAGCACAACGATAAAAGAAATTCCCATTAAGGTTCAGAGCATTAATGGGAAATGTTTGATTACTTATATTACTCCCATATGGAATGGATCTCATTATGGTGATGAACTTATATCATGTAAATCCAAAAATCCACTTCATATTAATCACGAAACAGCACAGGCATTTTTGGAGAGTTTCTATAAGTTATATATTGCGGAATATTCTGAGATGTCAAAAGATTTGAGTTTAAAATTGGCATTACTACGGAATCGACATCTGTCAGAGGACGCTCTAGTTCAATATAAGAGTGCTGAACTCGAGAATTCGATGGATGGGCATAGAGGCTATGACCTATTAATTGATAATTATGACTTCGATAGGGTATGGTCTGAGAGTTTGGAATTCAAACAATTGAATGATAATGATTATCTTGTTTCTTATAAGGTAAATGGTAAAATTTACAAAATAGTTATTTCCATAAAAAGGAATGGAGATGAATATATTGTTAATGGAATAAAATTATGAAAGTATATACGAAAACAGGTGACCAGGGGACCACTTCGCTGGTCGGCGGAGAGCGGGTGTCGAAGACAGACCTGCGGGTTGAGGCATACGGCACGGTCGATGAATTGACGGCATTTACGGCCTTGTTGACCGACTTCATCCGTTCCGAAGCAGGGGTGGAGACGTATGTACAGGATCTTCACCGGATTGAATCTAAGTTGATGACCGTAGCTGCGGTGCTGGCCGTGGGCGAGGGAGGTGCGGACAAGGTGAAGGGGATTGAGCCTTCGGCGATCGAGTTCCTGGAACACCGGATCGATGCGATGCAGGCGATCGTTCCGCAGATCACCAAGTTTACGATTCCCGGGGGGAATAAGGCTGTGTCGATGTGCCACGTGTGCCGTACGGTTTGCCGCCGGGCGGAGCGCGCTGCACTTCGGGCCAGCGAGATACAGCCTGTTGCGCCGGAGACGTTGGCTTACCTGAACCGTCTCTCGGACTACTTCTACCTGCTGGGGCGAGCCTTGACCGAGCACCTTCATGTGAAGGAGGAACTTTGGATTCCGTAAAGTGGATTTGGGTCCATTCATCTCAAGGGAATAGGTACTGTCCCTTTTCGGAAGGAGTCGATTAATTTTTTTATAAATAGTTTGTATTTGTTGCAACTTTCTCTATATTCGCAACCTGCTATCATAGAGGATGAGATGGTTGTATTTATCTATCCTTTTGAATATTAGGTACTTAAATAGTTTAGATTATGTACTGGACACTTGAGTTGGCATCGAAACTGGAGGATGCTCCCTGGCCTGCGACCAAAGACGAATTGATCGACTATGCGGTTCGTTCGGGTTTGCCGTTGGAAGTTCTTGAGAATTTGCAGGAGATCGAGGACGAAGGCGATATATACGAGTCGATCGAGGATATTTGGCCCGACTACCCGTCGAAGGACGATTTTCTCTTCAACGAGGAGGAATATTAGTGCGATTTTAAGCACGTAAACAGCTATTAAATCCCTGTCAATCAATAAGATTGGTGGGGATTTAATTTGTTTGGACAACAGCGTCTGACCGCCTCAAATGGCGCGGTTTATTTGGACAAAATACGTTTTTCGGAGGAAATATCGGGATTTGTTTGGACAAAATTCATTACCTTTACAGAGGTTTGTGAGTATTGACGCAAGCTGTATTTCCAATTCAAATATCCTCCACTATGGGAAGACCTAAACGACTATATCCATTGGGACGCTACCGCCTGCATGTCAGGGGTGAGATTGATC
>MHCFR05601__coassemble_3044_pt1 | contig 6408 bp, 7 predicted proteins | sample MHCFR05601__metabat2_high_PE_060 | metagenome-assembled genome bin MHCFR05601
CCCATTCGTCTATCGGTTAGGACGCAAGATTTTCATTCTTGAAAGAGGAGTTCGACTCTCCTATGGGCTACACGAGAGCACCTTACGGTGTCAGACGAACGGCTGCAAGGCCGTACGTCTCGTTTCTGGAGCGTGCTTACGGGGAATAAAAGATGAAGGAAGCGGGCGCAAGCCTATTCCGAAGCGGCCACGGCCGGAAAATGATGGCCCGAGCAATCGGGATGTCAGATAATTAACGGACAAAAAAAATTAAAAAATAAAAACAAAGAATTATGGCAAACCATAAGTCATCCGAAAAAAGAATTCGTCAGACTGTGACGAAGCGTGCACACAACCGTCTCTATCACAAGACGGCACGCAACGCCGTGAAGGCTCTTCGCAACACGACCGAGAAGAGCGCAGCAGAGGCCCTGCTTCCGAAAGTTACCTCCATGTTGGACAAGTTGGCTAAACACCACATCGTTCACAAGAACAAGGCAGGTAACCTGAAGAGCGCACTGCAGTCGCACGTAAATGCCCTGTAATTGACAGGTATAAAAACAAAAAAAAGACTTTCCTTGACGGAAAGTCTTTTTTGTTTTACCATTTCCACCCTTACTTCTCCGGGGCGGGAGTCTGCTCTGGGAATCCCTGTGCCTTCAGCCGGATCTCACCACCGTCGGGCGTAACCAGATAAGCTCCGGTATTCTCGGCCGTGATATGGCCGATCACATCGATTCCGCCCATACGCATCACCTGCTCCTGCATCGAAAGCGGCACGGTAAAGAGCAGTTCGTGATCCTCTCCGCCATTGAGTGCCGCTACAACCGGATCGGCATGGATCTCCTCGGCAAAAGCCGATGTCTGGCGGGCAATCGGAATCTTGTCCAGATAGATGCGGGCACCGCAACGGGAAGCCTTGCAAATCTGTATCAGATCACTGGCCAAACCGTCCGAGAGATCGATCATCGAAGTAGGAACGATTCCCTCTTCAGTCAATGCCTCCACAATATCTTTCCGCGCAGAGGGTTTCAAGTAGCGCTGCAACAGATATTCGTATCCGTCGAACTTCGGGGCAAGCTCCTTCGCCCCTTCCAACACCCGCTTCTCACGCTGCAAAAGGTGCAATCCCATATAGGCTGCCCCCAGGTCACCCGTGATGCAGATCAGATCGTTCAGTTTAGCTCCATCCCGATAGACCACCTTCTCTTTCGGGGCGCGTCCCAATGCCGTGACGTTGATAACCAACCCCGTCACCGAAGCCTTGACATCGCCGCCCACCAAATCGACCCCCAACTCGTCGCAGGCGAAGCGGATCCCCTCGTAGAGGTCATCCAGCACCTCAACCGATATTTTGGACGACACACCGAGCGAGACGAGCAACTGTTCGGGACGGGCATTCATGGCCAGCAGGTCGCTCACCGCCTCGACAACAGCCTTGTAGCCCAGATGTTTCGGAGGGAAATAGGTCAAATCGAAATCGACACCCTCCAACAGCAGGTCGGTCGTACAGAGCGTGACCTCGCCATCGGGAGCAGCCACAACAGCCGCATCATCCCCCACCCCGCGCAGGGTCGAGGCATTATGTTGTTTCAAATCGCGCGTAAGGCGATCGATCAATCCGAATTCGCCCAAAGTAACGATTTCGGTACGTTTCTTCTCAGCCATAGCAATATCTCCTTTTTTTCTCTCTTCAACGGGGATCCATCGATCGGCCCCTCGCGCCGTATGGCCGCGCGCCTCTCTCCGGCCCCGCAACACCCGAACAAGGGGTGCGATGCCTTAGGAAAAAAGCGACACCACCCGTTCGATTTTACAAAAATAGGAAAACTCGGCCGAATACGGACGACTTGAAGAGAAATAATAGACACAACCAGGGCAGCAGCCACTACACCACCCCTCAGCACTCCAAGAATTCGGGTCCATGCGGCAAAGAATTCAATATTTCTTGCTATTTTTGTTCGAGGCACCCTCGCCAGAACCTTCTGGGAGGAGGCTGTCAATGGATCAACAACCTGAATTCGAACCGCTGAGAAAGCGAAATCCGCCACCCGTACAGAATGAAGAAAGGAATCGCACTGACTTTTTTTTGCCTGGCTGCCTGCATAAGCAGCACATTCGGAGAGAGCCTCACCCCCTATGTCGCATTTGCCCGCACATACGGCATCGTCCGCTACTTCTCCCCAAACCCCTACACCCGGAACTGGTCGGAAAGCGACTGGATGAAGGTGTGTGCCCTGCTAGCCAACCGGGCCGAGACCCAGCCCCTGGAGGAGGTATTCAAACCGCTCGCCCCCACGCTGCTACTCTCGACAAGGGAGTCCTTGCCGGAGGAAGAGAAACCCGCGTCGAGCGCTGCGGCCAAATTTTACCGCTACAGCGGATCGGGCGTGCTGCATGTTCCGCTTCTCGCCCGAATATTCATACCCGGACTCGCGAACTACATCCCCTACTACAAACAACTCGTCCCCGTCTCCGAATGTCCGGACTCGATTACGGCTCCGGCAGCCAATCGATATTACAGCTATCCGGCGGGCGACGGCCGCTGGCTACAGATTCAACACGCACTACCCAAAGAGCAGTTCGACAGAGGGGCAACGCATCGACTGCTTGCCGAAGCGAAAAAATACTGGGACTCACATCGGCTTGACGACAAAAACCTCTCCCCGAGGCGCCAGTTCATTTTCGGATTGTTGTCGGACAAGGCGGTTCGGGTAGCCGACCTGACCGTCCGCTGGAATGTGGTGCGCCACTTTTACCCCTACTACGAGGAGGAGGATCTCGGCTGGGATCGCCAACTGGAACTCTACCTGCAACAGGCCGTTCAGATAGACCTCGTGGACTCTTTCGAGGAGCTTCTCGCCTGGTACGACCTTCTCTGCCGCTTTTTCAATCCGGTGAAGGACGGCCACCTTTTCGTGCGCAGAGACATGAGGCTCTCGGCCCTCCAGACGACCTATCTGCCCGAATATCATGCAGCGGTCGAAACGTGCGTCGTAAACGACACGCTGCTCGTCCGCACGCAGGCCGATGAGGCCGAATCCTGGCGCATGCTTCTCTCCCTCGACGGTCGGCCACCCCTCGAAAGGCTGCAAGCCTGCCGCGCCGCCACAAACGCCGCCACGCCGGCACACCGCGACCGACTGGCGGTCGACAAACTCTTCGCCTCCCCGGAATACGGCACCCCGTTCATCATCGAAAGCTGCGACCTTTCGGGAGACGTACGCCGGGATACGCTTTACGCCCAACGCACCGACGGGCCGCTCTCCCGACGGGACAACCCGCCTCTGCACCAATACGACAACGGGGTTCTCTACCTCGATGCCACCTCGCCCGAATTGAGCGAGAAACGCTTTCTGGCAGCTCTGACACCCGACATCAAAGCTCTCTGTTTCGATCTGCGCGGGCTCCCCTCCCTCCAATTCGAAGCGATTTTGGCTCATCTGATCCCTGCCGATGCGAAGGCTCCGGCCACCGAGGTCCCGATCAACTGCCTCCCCTTTCAACAGGGTATCTCGTGGCGAATCGAGGCGGAGACCTTACCGGCAAAATCGCCCCTCATCGCCCTGCCGCCCATCTTTTTATGCGATGGCAGCACCGTCAGCTGGGGCGAAACCATCCTCATGATGGTCCGCCACTACAAACTGGGGGTGATCGTCGGCCAAACGACGGCCGGCACCACCGGAGACATGACTCAGTTCGACCTCCCGCTGTTCCCCTTCACCATGACCGGCATGCGCATGCAGGGCATGGATCGTGAGCAGCACCACGCCCGGGGTATTCTTCCCGATCGCATCATTCCGCTCCAGGCCCATGACCTCATGAGCGGTCACGACAGAACTCTGGAGGCCGCGCTGAAGAGCCGATAGCCCCACTCTCGGGCAGATCGTACAGATGCGACAGACCGCCAAAACCAGCCTGTGTACAATAAATATGGGAAAACTTTGTCGTTGCGACCGAAAAATCGACTATATTTGTTGGCGTAAAAAATTCAAACCACACATACGACCATGTTGAATATCGTTTTGTTCGGAGCTCCGGGATGCGGCAAAGGAACGCAAGCCTCGCTGCTCAAAGAGAAGTACGGAATCGATCACGTATCGACCGGCGAAGTGATCCGCGATCAGATAGCACGGGGAACCCAATTGGGAAAAGAGATGGAATCCTACACCTCGCAGGGCAAACTGGCTCCCGACCAGATTGTCATCGACATGATAGACCACTATGTAACGGAACACCAGCACGCCAAAGGCAACATCTTCGACGGATTCCCGCGCACGATCCACCAGGCCGAAGAGTTCGATCGTCTGCTCACGGCCCGCGGACTGAAAATCGACAAGATGATCTACCTCGATGTACCCGAAGAGGAGTTGGTAAAACGTATCCTGCTGCGCAGCAAGGAGTCGGGACGCGCCGACGACGCATCGGAGGAGGTGATCCGCAAACGTATCGAAGTATATCGCGAACAGACCGCCGTGGTAGCCAAATTCTACGCGGCTCAAGGGAAATATGCCGAAGTAAACGGCCTGGGACAGATCGACGAGGTATTCGGCCGCATTTGCCAGATCATCGATTCGATCTAATCGCAAGATGCAATAAACCATTTAAAAAGGGCGGCGCGTGTGCCGTCCTTTTTTGTTCCGGATCGCCCCCTCTTCCAGACCAAACATTGCAAAAAAAAGAGGTGGAAATAGGTGATTTACATTTTTTTTACTACCTTTGCAACCGCTATAAAGCATATTAACCTAATTAACAAACAATTATGAACAATTACGAAGCCGTTTTCATTGTCACGCCGGTTCTTTCCGATACGCAGGTGAAAGAGGTAGCTGACAAATTCCAGGGTGTCATCACCGGGAACGGGGGTCAGATTGTGAACTCTGAGGCTTGGGGCTTGAGAAAGCTCGCCTACCCGATTCAAAAGAAGACCACCGGATTCTATTTCTTGCTCGAATTCACCGGTGAGGGTTCGATCGTAAACACGCTCGAGACGCAGTTCCGCCGCGATGAGCGCGTAATCCGTTTCTTAACTTTCAAGCAGGACAAATACGCCGTAGAGTACTCGGAGAAACGTCGTGCGAAACTTTCTAACAAATCGGAGGAATAATCATGGCACAGGAGAACAAAAACCAGTCTGAAATCAGATACCTCAACCCCGTTTCGGTTGATGTAAAGAAGAAAAAATATTGCCGTTTCAAGAAACTCGGCATCAAATACGTGGACTACAAGGACGGTGAGTTCCTCAAGAAGTTCCTCAACGAGCAGGGTAAGATTCTGCCCCGCCGTCTGACCGGTACTTCGCAGAAATTCCAGAAGAAAGTGGCTCAGGCCGTAAAACGCGCACGCCACCTGGCTATCCTGCCCTTCGTAACCGATTGCATGAAATAATAAAGAGGAGGAAGAACCATGGAAGTAATTCTGATCAAAGATATCGAGAAACTGGGTTACGCCAACGACATCGTTAACGTAAAGCCCGGCTATGCAAACAACTACCTGATTCCGCAGGGCTACGCAAAAGCAGCTACCGCTGCCGCCAAGAAAGTCCTCGCAGAGAACCTCAAACAGCGTGCTCACAAGGATGCCAAGATCCTGGCTGACGCTCAGGCTCTGGCCGAGAAGATTGCCAACCTGCCGTTGGTAATCGCAGCCAAAGCCGAGGAGGGCAAGATCTTCGGTTCGATCACCTCTGCCGACCTGGCTGAGGCTCTTGCTGCCAAAGGCATCGAGATCGACCGCAAGGGTATCATCGTAGAGGCAGTCAAGACCCTCGGCGAGTACGAGGCTACCGCAAAACTGCACCGCGATGTAAAGGCTACGATCAAATTCAGCGTTGTTGCCGAGGAGTAATCCGACAACATTCCGCGATACGAAAAGCCGACTCTCATGAGAGTCGGCTTTTTTTATACCCTTCCGAACGTTCCGCCTCTCAGGAAAACTCGCCGGACAAATTTGCATTTACCACCCCTCTTTTCGTATCTTTGCAATAAAAATTAACGAGAAAGAAGAGAAAATGAAAACCGACCGCATAACATCACCTATACGCAAGCAGGGGTTTCGTGCTTCGTAGGACAGTTAAGTGGTAAATTTAAAGTTCAGTTCTTCGTGGCAAGTTCAGTGGTAAAAATCCCTGCCTGCGTATAGCTGAGAACCGTTAGCGGGCATTGTGAAAGATACCAGCATAACAGTTAAACATTGATAAATGAAAAAAAAACTACTTTGGATATTAATTTTAGGACTGATAATAATCAGTTGCAAACAAAGGAAAACAGAAATGAAAGAGAAAATAATTAAAACAAACGGCATTGAACTCTGTACGGAAAGTTTTGGAAATAAGAAAAATCCAGCAATCCTTTTGGTAGCAGGTGCAACCGTATCAATGCTGTATTGGGACACTGAATTTTGCCAACAATTATCTGAAAAAGGATTTTT
>MHCFR05601__coassemble_3138_pt1 | contig 6240 bp, 5 predicted proteins | sample MHCFR05601__metabat2_high_PE_060 | metagenome-assembled genome bin MHCFR05601
GTTTGTCTCTTTTCCAACGCCAGTCTTTGGGATAATTAACATAAAGCATTTCCGACATACCCATTCCCATTTTTGCTATCGTTCGTGAACTTGCAGGGAAGAAGGTCCACAACTCAATAGTTGCTGTATCGCGGGGAGGAATAATAATGCTCTCAAAAAGGGGTGCATACTCGACACCAGGGTAAAAATAGGATTTATATTCTCTCATACTGAGCCTTTTATTATAAACCATCCCCTTGAAAGAAAACTTTAAGGCCATATCCTTTTTCACTTCAGGGAAAAATATCCAAACCGACTGATCCGTCGCGTTATTGACGGAAGCAATAATCCTGATTCGAGGAATCCCATTATTCATAGCATACACAATCGGATGCGTACGAATTTTTATCTTGTCATTGGTACGAGAAAGATCCACGCTGTCAATCGTCAGAGTCACCTGCCCCCACACGACACCCGACATGAACACGCCCAATAACAGAAAAAAAACAGTTTCTTCATAATCCACAACAAATTCAGATACAGTATTCAATAACAAATTGACATCCAGCATAATGTACAAGGCCCCTTCACATATCTGCTAAAAATACTTTTAAAATTAAACATAAATCTCTTTAAAAAAATTTTTTCATCGATCCAGACACACAGACCACCGAAACAACAAAATGCAAAATCCGATAGTGAAAAGTAGCGATTCGAGCGATTTATTCACTATTTTTGTATACAAATAAGCATAATAAAAAACCCGAATTATGTCCGCAATGATTTTCAGATTCAGGATGCTCAGCGACGAGAACGACCATTTCGTGCGCGAATACGAGGTCCCGTACGATATGTCGCTTCTCGACTTCCACAAGTTCATCAACCATTCGCTCCGCTACGACGATGACGGCATGGTGTCGTTCTTCACGGCCGACCAGCAGTGGAACCGACTGCGCGAGTTCACCCTCATGGATATGGGCGACAACGCCGAAGAGGGGCCGACCACGATGGCGGATATGACGCTCGGGCAGCTGCTGCACAACAACCGCGACCGGCTCGTCTACCAGTTCGACATGATGGGCGACCGGGCCTATTACCTCGAACTGACCGAAGCGAAAAGGCCGGACAGCGGGGTAGAGTATCCCCGCATTGCACTCGAAGAGGGGGCGACTCCCGGCCAGTACGATCCCTCGGAAAGCGAGGGCGAAGGGTCGATCTTCGACGATGCCATGGCCGACTTCAACGATTTCGTGGGAGATGACAACTACGACGACGAATAAAAAAAGACTCATCGTCATCGTGGGGGCGACCGGATCGGGAAAAACCGACCTCAGCATCCGACTTGCCAAACACTACCATGCGCCGATCCTGTCGACCGACTCCCGGCAGGTCTACAGAGGGATGCCCATCGGAACCGCCCAACCGACCGAGGAGCAACTTCGGGAGGTTGAGCATCACTTCATTGCCTGTCTCGACGTAACGCAGGACTTTAACTGCGGACAGTTCGAAGTTCAGGCTCTCGAACTGTTAAAACGGCTTTTTGCGGACCACGACACAGTCGTAGCTGTCGGTGGATCGGGACTATACGTCCGGGCACTGTGTGAGGGGATGGACGACCTGCCGGAAGGCGACTCGGAGATTCGCCGGGCATTGACCGAAAAGTTGCAACAAGAAGGACTCGACGCACTCTGTGCCGAACTCAAAGAGCTCGACCCGCACTATTACGAGCAAGTCGATCGCAGCAATCCCGCCCGCGTAATGCGCGCCCTTGAGGTCTGTCGTCAAACCGGACGTCCTTACTCCGAACAACGCACCGGAGAGCGGCGTAAACGCGATTTCCAGATCATCAAGATCGGTACCGAAATGGATCGGGCCGTGCTTTATGACCGGATCAACCGCCGTGTCGACCGGATGATCGAGCAGGGGTTGGAGCAGGAGGCGCGTGCACTCTATCCCCACAAGGAACTGAATGCCCTACAGACGGTCGGATACAAGGAGTTGTTCGGCTATTTCGACGGAGCGTGGAGCCGCGAAGAGGCCATCGAGCTCATCAAACGCAACTCACGCCGCTATGCCAAACGACAAATGACCTGGTTCCGCCGCGACCCGGAGATCTTCTGGGCGGCCCCCGATGCAACCGACAAAATCATCGCATATATCGACGGTTGTTTGTAGTTTGACGATTTTTTACCTATTTTTGCGCTGTCTTCTCCACGAAGACAGGATGCTCGGATGGTGGAATCGGTAGACACGCCGGACTTAAAATCCTGTGGCCAGCAATGGCCGTGCGGGTTCAATTCCCGCTCCGAGTACAGGTTCCCGACTGGAAATCCAGTCGGGAACCATTTTTCCCAACAGAGGAAAATACAATCGAGACATTTCTTACAGAAAGAACCTCTCCCATTTTGTAATTAAGATTTATTTATTACTTTTGTCCAGGAATTTCCGACAACCGGACATCCGACCGGTTTATTTTCACCTTTAAATCTGTTTTTTTTCACACCTACATATGCAAGACCTTAAAGCAATTGAGGGAAAAAGTTTGGCTGAACTGCGCGAAATCGGCAAAGCCCTCGGTATCGCTAACGTAATGATAAAAAAACGCGAACTGATCGAACAGATCGTGCAGATGGGAACTGGGGCCGCAACAGACGAGACAGCTGCTCCAGCCGAGACCGAACAGCCAAAACCGACCCCAGCCAAACGGGGACGTCGGCCGCGATTGAGCCAGTCGGCTTCTACGTCGGACACAGCAACCGGCGAAATCTCTCCGGAGAAGAGTGTAGTTCAAAAAGACAATTTTTCCGAATCTGCAACCAATCCTGCCCCAAAAAAAAGAGGGCGTAAACCCCGCAAAGAGATACAAGTCGACGCTGTCTCAGAGGCATCCGTCCCCTCCGAAAAATCGGATAATCCCATAGAAGAGGCGACAACATCTGTATCTGTACCGACACCGTCCCCGAAACGTCACACAACTCCGGTGCCGTCCGAAGAAGAGGTTATCACCAAGGACGATTTTGCCGGTGAAATAGCAGGTGAAGGCGTTTTGGAAATTATGCCCGACGGATACGGATTCCTGCGCTCGGCCGACTACAACTATCTGAACTCTCCGGATGATATATATGTATCTCCGTCTCAGATCAAATTATTCGGGCTGAAAGCCGGCGACACGGTTTCGGGAACAATCCGCCCGCCCAAGGAGGGTGAAAAATATTTTCCGCTGGTACGGGTCACCGATATCAACGGACTGCAACCCGAATACATCCGGGATCGCGTTCAGTTCGAGTTTATGACCCCGCTCTTCCCGACCGAAAAGTTCTGTCTGACGGGAAACGGACACAACAACCTCTCGACCCGTGTCGTCGATCTCTTCTCGCCGATCGGCAAAGGACAGCGAGCCTTAATCGTCGCTCAGCCCAAAACCGGTAAAACGGTTCTGATGCAATCGATCGCCAACGCCATAGCCGACAACCACCCGGAGGTTTACATGATCGTCCTGCTCATCGACGAGCGTCCGGAGGAGGTTACCGAGATGGCCCGCAACGTGAAGGCCGAGGTCGTTGCATCGACTTTCGACGAGCAGGCCTCTAGACACGTCAAGGTAGCGGAGATGGTACTCGAAAAGGCCAAACGCATGGTCGAGTGCGGACACGACGTCGTAATATTCCTCGACTCGATCACCCGTCTGGCCCGCGCCTACAACTCGGTGCAGCCCGCATCCGGCAAGGTGCTTTCGGGTGGTGTGGATGCCAACGCGCTGCACAAGCCCAAACGCTTCTTCGGTGCAGCCCGAAACACCGAGGAGAAAGGGTCGCTTACGATCATCGCAACAGCCCTGATCGATACCGGATCGAAGATGGACGAGGTGATCTTCGAGGAGTTCAAGGGGACCGGCAATATGGAGTTGCAGCTCGACCGCAAGTTAGCCAACAAACGAGTATATCCTGCGGTCGATGTAATCGCATCGGGTACGCGTCGTGAAGACTTGTTGCTCTCACGCGAAGTAATGAACCGCACTTGGGTATTGCGCAAGTACCTTTCGGACATGACCCCCGTCGAGGCGATGGAGTTCCTGCAAAAACAGATGAACCTGACAGAGACCAACGAGGAGTTCCTGGCGACAATGAATCAATAAACTCAAAAAAGTATCAATATGATACGGACGATCGTATTTACGTTATTGGCCTGCCTGTTACATGTTACACAGGTCCTGGCGTGGGGACAAAAGGGGCACGATGTCGTAGCCTACATTGCAGAATGCAACCTCACACCCGAAGCCTCCGAGAAAATAGAGCAACTGCTCGACGGGAAATCATTGGTCTACTATGCCAATTGGTTAGACTCGGCGAGCCACACCCCCGAATACGCCTATACAAAAACGTGGCACTATGCCAACATCGACGAGGGATTCACGTATGAAACCATGACGAAAAATCCCGATGGAGATGTCGTCCAGGCACTCGATCGCATCATATCGGAACTGAAAGACGGAGACCTCGATGCACAAACAGAGCAGCTCTATCTGAAAATGCTGATCCATCTGGTTGGGGATCTTCACTGTCCGATGCACACAGGACACCTGAGCGACCGGGGTGGCAATTCGGTCCCCGTCCGATTCTTCGGTAACGAGACAAATCTCCATTCGGTTTGGGATACGGCTCTTCCGGAAGCTGCCCACAAATGGAGCTATTCGGAGTGGCAGAATCAGATCGACCGGCTCGACGAAGAGCAGACCGCACTCGTTCAATCCGGCACACCCCAAGAGTGGCTTGAAGAGGGTAGTGCGATCTGTCGGCAGATCTATCTCGACACCCCGTCGGGAGCGGAGATATCCTACGATTATATCGCAACCTACACGCCGATTGTCGAACAACAGCTGCTCAAAGCAGGGCATCGGCTGGCCGGAATACTGAACGAAATCTACGGATAAACCTTTGTGATATAACAAAAAACCTGTCTCCCTTCGGGGAAGACAGGTTTTTTATTATAAGCCGTAGAGAAAATCCATCACATCGACCGCATCGGGATAATCCCCAAGGGCAGGGTGTTGCGAACGCCCGAACGGGACACAACGGGGATGTTCGATACACTCCGAAACCACGCACTGCATCTGGGTCTCATGCACACGGAGCCACTCCGTCACTTGTGACAAATCATCATACTCGATCAGGGAGATTTCACTAAGCGCCTGAGGAAATTCCGATTGCGGAATCAGCAGGGCAAAACCCAAGTCAGCAAACGTTTGCCCGCAAATCCGGCGCAAGGCTCTCCGCTGAAGATAATTATGCCGATATTTCGGATTCATCGTCCGTGACGGCAGTTTCACACGATATCCGCGCGGCACAAAGAGCAAGGAGACATTCCTGCATCCGAGACCCGAATAGGAGAAGAGATCATTCCCCAAAGCGGCCAACTGAGTATCCGTTTCCCGGCCGCTTAACACTGCGACAGAGTGACGGTTTCCGCGCAGCAGGGCAGGAATACCGGCATATTGAGTCCGGAAATAGCGATTGGCATTATCACTGCCCGTAGCAATGACTGCCTGCACCTGCGTCGACTCGTCGTAAACAGCCAACGGAAGTTCCGGATCGATCTGCAGCAGGAGGTCGATAACATAGCGCATCAGTACCGTATCTTTCGCGGAGGTTTTCACCAGGCAACGATGACCGGCAGCCAGGACACACAACAAATCGAAAAAACCGACCAACGGAATATTTCCGGCCATCACGACCAGTACGGATCGAGACGAGAGGGTAGCGGGGCGTTTGTATCGGGCAAGCCAATCAGTCAGTTTTCCCCGATCCAGGAACTCTTCGCAAATAGCCTGAACCGCAGTTTCAACCTCTGTCGAAGTGAACCACTCATTCGCACGGCAAGCCTCAGCAATAACCTTACGCGTATCGGGGTCTTGTCCGAAGGTCTGCAAACACTCACCCAATTCAACAAAAATATCTATCGGATTTTTCATTTTCAAGTACGACAATCTTCAAACTTCTGAAAGTTTCCGGATGCAAAAATAATGAAAGATGCTGTAAATAGAGCAGTAAGTCCGCTTCAGCGGGGAGCAATGCATTTTCAGATGCAGAAACAGCCCTATTTTTTTGGATCATTATTTTTTTTTACTATCTTTGCACTCGCATTTATGCGGAAATAGCTCAGTTGGTAGAGCACAACCTTGCCAAGGTTGGGGTCGCGAGTTCGAGTCTCGTTTTCCGCTCCAGAGGGGGCCAGAAAGAAACCCCGAAAGAAAGCAAAAAGCCT
>MHCFR05601__coassemble_3228_pt1 | contig 6092 bp, 4 predicted proteins | sample MHCFR05601__metabat2_high_PE_060 | metagenome-assembled genome bin MHCFR05601
TGTTTATTAAATCCGGCACTTATTATTTTCCCGAAAAGGACGGATACTTTCTTCTCATATTCCAAGGCATCCGCAAAATTTTTCCTTGCCTCCGCCACATCTCTAAATACCGTATAGTAGTTCATACTATCCGTTATCGTCAGTAGAGCAATCCTTTCAGCAAAAGTTTCGGCCTCGCCGTAATCTCCCATATCTGTCATGGCTTTGGCTGCAAATCCATAAAAGGTATTGTACAGGGCAATCTCGTTATCATCTTCAGGGACAGGCCCATATTCGGAAATTACTTCCCGGGAGATTTCGACTGCAAGAGAATCATTACCGACTAAGTTATAATAGTATAGGTTGACATTGTATGCACTTAGACCACACAATCTGTTATCGAATATTCTTGCTCCTTCCAAGGCTTTTCCCAGATGCTCCTTGGCTTTATCCACCGAATCAGGATCTGTTATTAGAATGGATGCTATCGCAAGATGGGCAAACATCTCCCTCTGAGGAAGATTTGCAGCATGAAAACATTCCAAAGCTGTTCTGTATTTTGGAAGAGCGGCAGGATAATGTACATAATTATCCTGATACAACTCACCTAACCTCGTGTTGATCAATCCCAACAATTCCATATTGCCACTACTAGCAAAAAACGATTCAGCTTCCTTATATATGTTCATCGCCTCTTCCGAATATCCATGCTCGGACAATAAAGTTCTGCGAATGCCCGTAAAATGTCTGGTTTTTTATTTTCATACATCTGTATTTGACTAATTAATAGCAATATAGCAAATAAACGCTATCGTCCATTTTCCTATTTCCAAATTTTTCTTATTATATCTCCAGCATACGACTCGACCAATTTTTTGTCTCTTAAAAAAATACAAGAGATGCCGTATGTAAAAAAGTCATGCTTGTATGACTTTTTTACACACGACTTTTCGTATCTTTGTGGAAGGACAAAATTTTCTTCGGCATCTCCGATCTTCATGATACACTTTTGCCGAATTTTTTTCGTTCTTTTATATAACCGAAGACAATCCGTTAGGCAGCATACGATACGAGGCCCGCTCGACGAATCTGCTTTTATTTACAACATTTCGCCAATATGACCAGAACTTTCAGATTCACAGCAGCACTATATTTCCTGTTGCTGTTTGCCGCCGGATGCGGCCGCACGGAAAAGAACTCCGAAGAGATCATCGAGGAGGCTGAACCCAATCTCATGTATGGCATCGTCGCCGACGACTATCGCATCGACCGTCTGGTCATCGACCAAGGCGAAACCCTCGGTCAGATCCTAAACCGCTACGGCGTCTCGGCCCAACAGATCGACCAACTCGACCGTGCGTCACGGGACATCTTCCCGCTGCGAAACATCCGGGCCGGCCACAACTACACCGTCTTCATCCACGAAGATTCGCTCAATTCTCCCCATATCGACTATCTGGTTTACGAACAGAATATGTCCCAATACGTCGTATTCGGTCTGGCGAATGACTCGATCAGCGTCACCAAAGGCGAACGGGAATACGAAATCCGACGCAAGAAAAAGACGGCTACCATCGAATCTTCCCTCTGGGAAGCGATCGTCGGAGCGGGAATGCCGGCTGCCCTCGCCTCGGAAATGGAGGATATTTACCAATCGACCATCAGTTTCTTCTCGATCCAGAAGGGGGACAACTTCACGGTGATCTACGATGAGCGTTACATCGACACCCTCTCGGCAGGCATCGGGCGCATCTGGGGAGCCAAATTCAACTACAGCGGCAAGACCTATTACGCCATTCCGTTCCGTCAGGGCAACAAAATCGCCTATTGGGACCAGGATGGAAACAGTCTGAAAAAGTTGATGTTGATTACTCCGCTCAAATATACGCGTATCAGCTCGGGATTCAGCTATCGTCGTCTGCATCCGGTACATAAAGTATACAGAGCCCATACGGGTGTCGATTTCGCTGCACCGAAAGGGACCCCCGTACATGCCGTAGCCGACGGTACGGTCATCTTCAAAGGTTGGGGCGGCGGAGGCGGCAACACCCTCAAGATCAAACACGACAACGGGTTTACGACCGGATACCTGCACCTGAACGGCTATGCCAAAGGGATCAACCGGGGAACCCGCGTAACCCAGGGACAGTTGATCGGCTACGTCGGCAGTACGGGAACGGCCACTGGTCCCCATCTGGACTACCGCGTCTGGAAGAACGGCAAACCGATCAACCCGCTCAAGATTCCTCAGGAACCGGGCAAGCCGATCGAAAAGGCCAATCGGGAGGCATTCGAATTCGTTCGGGAGCGAATCATGGCCGAACTGGACGGAGAGATTCGGGACGAAGACCGTATTACGCAGTTGGATTCGATCATCATCACGCCCCGTGCGACCGATTCGCTTTCAACCAGCAAATAACAGAACCATCGGGAGAGCTATTCTGTCCGTTTTCCAACCGGCATAAGAGTTCTCGGATAAACAAACCAATATGGGAGATAAAAAGACAGGCATCATCATCGTTGCCGGCGGGAAAGGCAATCGTGTCGGCGGAACGCTTCCCAAACAGTTCCGCATTTTAGGCCAGCTGCCGGTATTGGCACATACGCTACAGGCATTTGCCCAAGCCCTGCCCGGAGCACCGATCGTCGTGGTTCTTCCTGCCGAACAGATCGATTTCTGGAAAGACCTGTCGGCTCGATTCAACACTCCGGCACATACCTGTACGGTTGGCGGCAGCGAGCGCTTCTTCTCCGTCCAACGGGGACTCGCCGCACTCCCCGAAACGGTCGATCTGATCGCCGTACACGACGGCGTACGTCCGTTGGTTACCGAAGAGATGATCCTCCGCACGGTCGATTGCGCGGCACACTACGGCTCCGCTATTCCAGTCGTTGAAGTAGCCGATTCACTGCGTCGAATTACCCCCGAAGGATCCACTCCGGAAAATCGGACACCGCTGCGAATCGTCCAAACGCCTCAGGTATTCGATGCAAAAATGCTGCGCGATGCCTACCAGACGGAGTTCTGTCCGGATTTCACGGACGATGCTTCGGTATTCGAACGCGCCGGGCTCTCTGTTACACTATGTCCGGGAGAACGCAGCAACCTGAAAATAACCACGCCGGATGACCTGCTAACCGCACAAGGCATCCTGCTGTGCAGAGAAATGGCCCGTGAAGAAGACCTATAAATATCGTCTGGCCCGTCATACGGTGCGTGCTACCGCGATCTATTTCGCGGTATTCGTCATCGTGGGAGGAGGACTCTTCTTCCTTTACGAAGGCGGATTCCTCTCCGCCTGGTTCACCTCCTTCATCGGAGCATTGATTGCCCTCATGTCCCTCTCCGTCCCGCGCAAGATCGTCGTAAACAATCGCGGACTCCATATCTTTTGCCTGCTCGACCTCACCGAACTACAACGGGACGAAATTGCTGCTGCCCGACAAGTCGACCCCAAAGAGCTGAAGGGCTTTTTCCCGATATTCGGAGGGTATGGGTTCTTCGGTTATTACGGCCACTTCCTTGATCTGAAAAACCTGGAGCGTGTTCGTATCTATGCCTCTGAATGGCGTAATTTCGTCGAAATAACAGACATCTACGAACGTCGGATCTATGTCTCCTGCTCCCAACCCGAAGAACTCGTACAAGACTTGCAGGTGTTGATCGACCGCAATCGGGAAGAGGCAGAAAAAGAGGCCCAGCAAGAAAGTGATCCCGACGACGAAAGTGACAAATAAATTTATCTTCGCAGATAATCTCAAAAGAAAAGCCCGGAGCGTGAAACTCCGGGCTTTTTCATTGGCCTGTTTGAACCGCTCTTAGTTCAGGTTCGGCAGGAACGAGTAATCACGGCTGTATTCCAACATCTGCTCCACGTAGTTGTTCGGGTAGCTGACCTTCACATCGACGATCTTATCACCATCCATCACCAGTTCATATTCAGGATTGACAAATCCGGCATAAGGCTCGATATCCAATGCAGCATAGCGCTCCAATACCTCCGAGTGAAGTTCAGGATCAACCTTCACGGCATAGGTCTCAACCAATGCCTTACCAGCCTCGTAATCGCCCTCGGACTTGATGCGCTGCACCTCACGCAGCATCTGACCGAACAGATCGCGCAGTTTCGCATAGTCATTCACCACGATATAGCTCTTGCCATCCTGATTTACCCACTCGATCACATTCTCAGCCTTGCCTCGCTCATAGCACCACTCGCAAATCATCTTGCGATTACGCATATGAGCCTCTTCGACGTTCTTGCCCGGCTCGATACGCGACAGCTGCGTCATCATACCGTTCATGATATATTTGGCATACTCGGCATAAGCAACATCCAACGAAGGAATCAAGCCCAGCTCCACCATCTTCTCGTCACCCAAGTAATAGAGGCCGAACAGATCGGCACGAGCCTCCTCCAGGGTCGAGGTGTAGTTGCGCAACTCATTGCCACGCACACCCGGAGCCAACTGGCCTGAACCATGTCCCAGACACTCGTGCAGGTCGGTATGCAGGTCGTCCGCCAATTTACCGTATTTGGCAATGCGATCGCGATCCTCGGCACGCAACATGAACTCCTCAAGGAACCCATTACCCTGTGCCGCCTTGTCGTATGCGTAGGTAATGTTGTCGATCGTTACCGATTTCGATCCATACTCCTTACGAATCCAGTCGGCATTCGGCAGGTTGATACCGATCGGCGTAGCAGGATAGCAATCACCACCCAAAATGGCAGCCGTGATAACCTTCGCAGAAACACCCTTTACAACCTCCTTCTTATAGGCTGAATCAACCGGAGAGTGATCCTCGAACCACTGTGCATTCTCCGAGATAATCTCCGTACGGTGGCAGGCCTCCTTGTCCATGAAGTTAACCACAGACTCCCACGAAGCCTTGCGGCCCAGCGGATCGCCGTAATCCTCAATAAAGCCATTTACGAAATCAACGTTCGAAACGGTATCCTTTACCCACAGTACATTATAACGGTCGAACTCTCGCAGATCGCCCGTCTCGTAGTAAGCGATCAGGGCTGCGATGGTCGACTTCTGCGGCTCCTTGGCTACTTCCTGTGCCTTACGCAGCCAGTAAACGATCTTCTCGATAGCCGGAGAGTACATACCGCCCACCTTCCAGACACGCTCGCGAATCTCGCCATTCTCATCCTTCACCAATTTCGAGTTCAAGCCATACGAGATCGGAGTCGGATCATCGGCATCGACCATCTTATGGTAGAAGTCTTCAACCTCCGCCTGCGTTACACCTTCGTAGAAGTTGTTGCTCGACGTAACGATAAGGTCTTCACCCTCGGTCTGGTTCAAGCCCGTACGATAGAGATCGGGGTTGAAGATCGCCTCGCAAACCACGGCACGCAGCGCATTCAGCTCATCGCCGAACTTCTCAAGCGGAATAGACTCGGTAACCTCGAGGAAGTATTCACGTGAGAACTCGGGCGTGAACTTGTCGTTCGAATAGTGGTGGTGGATACCGTTGGCAAACCACACCTTCTTAAGATATTTCTCCAGCGCTTTCCACTCGGCCGTCTCACGATCACCTGCATAATTCTCGTAGATCACCTCCAGCGTGCGGCGAATCGGAAGATTGTATTTGAAATTCTGGTCGAACAGAATATCACGACCGCATTTGGCCGCTTCAGACAGGTAATAGATCAACTCTTTCTCCTCAAGAGGCAACTCCGCAAAACCCGGAACCTCGTAACGAAGCACCTTGATGTCATCGAAACGATCGAGGATCCAGGGAGCCTCCGTTTTCGCCTCTTTCTCTTGACAGGAAATCATGCTCATGGCTGTTAATGTCAAACAAAATGTAATCGGAATTCTACTCATCTTTATTGTTTTAAAGGTTCTATCCTCTCGTTACGCAGACAAGAACCGCCCGAAACCTCCAGAGTCCGTCAGAAGACTATCCTGTTTTCAACATCGGTTCCCATCTCTACAATATACAAAGGTAAGAAAAATCCGCGACCGGACAAACACCTCGTATAAGACCTTAAAGTCCTATCCCTTAAGAAGAGGGATTTCTTGCAGTTTTTCAACAATAAAAAATCCCGACCGGATTTCTCTGGTCGGGATTGAACGATTAGAATTCGATATCC
>MHCFR05601__coassemble_4804_pt1 | contig 4486 bp, 4 predicted proteins | sample MHCFR05601__metabat2_high_PE_060 | metagenome-assembled genome bin MHCFR05601
GGAAAACCGTTGGGGCAGCTGCACCCCCAAAGGGAAAATTATCCTGAATACGGAATTGATCAAGGCGCCGCGACCCTGTATTGAATATGTTATTACGCATGAGATGTGTCATCTGCTGCATCCCGACCATACAGCAGCCTTCTTTACCCTGCTCGAAACTGAGATGCCCGACTGGCGGCGTTGGAAAGAGCATCTGGAGCGATTCATGATGTAGCGTGAATCGATCTTAATGTTATTGAGATGTGAGATACAGCATTTAATATATGTAGGTCATTATTTTTTGTTTGTCTCTTTAATCCTCCCATCGCCTCAGACCGTCTCAGACGGTGCGGTTTGTTTGCGCAAATTTTATTAATGATAATATAATGTATTGATAATCAATAGGGATAGAATTATTTGGTGAGAAGGAATCTTGGCCTTGTTAAATGAGCTTCTTCAAATCTATGAATTTATCGAATCAGTCGTTAAAAAATGCTCGTCGTATTTCCCAGTCCGGAAGACTAATCCTATTATGAATGGGAATGCTCATTCCCGTTTTTGGAGGTTTTTGCAATATGCCGAAGGGGTTATTCCTGTCTCTTTTTTGAACATTTTGCTAAAGTGTTGCGAATACTCGAAGCCGAGCCCATAAGCCACTTGTGCAATGCCGGTACCGGCTGCGAGCGCATTTTTCGCACGCTGGATCACATGTCGGCGAATATAGTTGCCGGCCGTGTCACCGGTTGTCTTTTTGATCAGGTCTCCGAAATAATTGGGAGACATACACAGCTTGTCGGCACAATATTGGACAGAGGGCAGGCCGAGCGATGCTTGCCGATTCTGTTCGAAATAGTCTCGTAACAGGCTGTCGAATTTTATCAGTATATCCGTGTTCCCCAATTTTCGGGTTAGGAACTGCCGATTGTAGAAACGTCGGCAAAAATTCAATACCAATTCGATGTAATTCACGAGAATTGCGTTCTGTAGGGAGTCGTGCTTCCGTTCGATTTCCGCTTGAATTTGTTGCATGAGAGAAACGAGGACCATGTGTTCCTCTTCGGTCATGTGCAATGCTTCGTTGACTCTATAGTCGAAAAAGGAGTAATCGCTGATCGATTTTTCAAGCGGAGTGCCTTGCAGCAGGTCGGGGTGGAAGAGTAGGGCCCAGCCTGTCAGATTCACCCATTCTCCGTTATCTTTTTTGCCTCCGATCTGACCGGGTGCCACACAGATAACAGTCCCTTTTTTGTAATCGTATATACCGCGGCCGTATTCCAGATCGATATCGGCCTCATCATGAAAGAAAATACCGTAGATGCTGTAATTGTTCAAGCTGTGACGTATAGGCGACACCTCTGCGAAATTGATGACACAGATCAGCGGATGATGTACGACGGCACCCACGTAATGGCAGTAATCGCTCACGTTTTTTACTTTTTGTATCCTGTTCATAGGTTCCGCAATGTTCGCTTTCTTACAAAAGTACTCTTTTCTTCCCAACCGGCGAGGAAACAGCGATGAAAATCGGTAAAATGAATACGACTGTCCCGGTTATCGATACAACCTTCATGTCGGGAATCCATAACTTTGCAACAAGAAAAGCGCTTAGGAGAGATGCCCTACAGAGAGGATATTCCCGAAAAGATCTATCACGATGAGGTCGTTTGTTTTCTTGCAGATCGTTACCATACTACACCCCGAAAGGTATTGCATCGATTTTTCGAACAGGTCGGGCGAACGGCTGGAATGGAGCGTAAAGCATTTCGATTGGAAGAGAATGAACTGGCAATTTTGCGGGATATGACGGAGCGTAATCCCCTGTGATCGATTCGGGGGAGGCGGAGACTGTTTTGGGCCGGACTTGTCGGCCAGGTTCCGTTCTATGATTCGAATAAAATCAATAACTTTATTCAATAAATGGAGCGATTATGAAGAAATTTCTTTTATTTGTAGTATTCAGTATTTTTACATTTCATGTTATGGCACAGGAAAAAGTGGTACAGACGGCGGGTCGCGATCAATTGGGCCAGTTCGCTCCGAAATTTGCGGAACTCAACGATGATGTGCTCTTCGGAGAGGTGTGGAGTCGAACCGAAAAACTCGGGTTGCGCGATCGTAGCTTGGTGACGATTACGTCGCTTATCAGTCAGGGGATTACGGACAATTCGCTCGTATTCCATCTTCAGTCGGCCAAGAAAAACGGCATTACTCGGACGGAAATAGCGGAGATCATCACCCACATCGGTTTTTATGCCGGATGGCCGAAAGCTTGGGCGGCGTTCAATCTTGCAAAAGGCGTGTGGGTGGAGGATACGACTGCCGAAGATGCCAAAGCGGCATTTCAACGAGAGATGATATTCCCGATCGGAGAACCGAATACGGCATATGCCGAATACTTCGTCGGACAGAGTTATCTCGCGCCGATCTCATGCGAACAGGTGAATGTTGCCAATGTAACATTCGAACCTGGTTGTCGTAACAATTGGCATATTCACAAGGCGACGCGTGGCGGAGGACAGGTACTTATCGGCGTAGCCGGTCGCGGATGGTATCAGGAGGAGGGAAAACCGGCTGTGGAAATTCACCCCGGTACGGTTATCCATATTCCGGCTGGAGTGAAACATTGGCACGGGGCTGCTTCCGACAGTTGGTTCGCTCATCTCGCTTTCGAAATTTCCGGTGAAAACACCTCAAACGAGTGGTTCGAACCGGTATCGGATGAAGAGTATGAGAATCTTCGGAAATAAAAACGGATTTTGCCATGTATAAATTTTTATGGCTATGTTTGTTTCTCGTCGGTTCGGCGAGTACAACTTGTGCACAACAAAGACAGAATATGAATAATAAGCAATCGAATCACAAAATTCTCGTCGTTTATTTTTCGGCTACCGGTACGACCGCCCGTGTTGCAGAGAGATTGGCGGATATTACGAATGGAACGCTTTGTGCTATCCTCCCTGTCGACCCCTACACGAGTGCCGATCTCGATTGGCGCGATTCGCGGTCGCGCAGTTCGGCCGAGATGAACGACTCTGCATCACGTCCGGCAATCGAGATCGAGAAGGAGAATATTGCCGACTACGATGTCGTTTTCATCGGCTATCCCATCTGGTGGGATCTTGCTCCGAGGGTTGTCAATACATTCGTCGAACGTTATGACTTGACAGGCAAGACGATTATTCCGTTTGCCACATCGGGAAGCAGCGGCATTGCCAATAGTGTTGCGATGCTGAAGAGAAGCTATCCCGCACTGAATTGGGAAGAGGGACGGTTGCTCAACCGCGCCGATGAAAGGACGGTGCGGAACTGGATCGACAAATTGGGTTTTTAGCTGATTAAAGTGTCATCTTTCCGTCTTGTTTGTCGGCGGGGAGGATATGTTGCGGGGAGTATGGCCGATAGTTGTGGCGGTACTCCCCGTTTTTAAGGAGTGATTGGGGCTGTCGATGAGCTCTTGAACGGATGCGAACTCTTCCGAGGGGAATCCCCGGGAGGAGGGGAATGGTTCCCTTGAAACGAACCCGGCATAAAAGATGTGCACCCATTCGAAGGGGCAATTCTCGAATTAAACACTTTGATTTCTTACGATCCAAAAAATTGGATCGTGTTTTATTTCGGAAGATCTGCCGCAACTACTCTCCCGAAATAGCATGGATTTTGTATATATTATATCTTTTACTATAAAACCTCTCTTCGAATGAGTTGTCGTACAGATCGTACGATCATGCTTTTGTGAGTCTCCTGTTTCACGAGGGGAGGAAAGGGTGAGAATCATAACATGTAATGGAAAATGAAAATTGACGCTAAAGTTCAGGCAATATCCAAGTTGAAAGATTATTTCTTTTTAGTCCCCGATTATCAGAGAGAATATGTTTGGACCCCCGATGATGAGGTGGAACAATTCCTGATCGACATCGAGAATGAGTATATTCCGAAGGCAAACGAGCAACGCACTTACTTTTTGGGTTCTATCATCATTGTAAACAATGGCACCTGTTTCGATGTGGTGGATGGGCAGCAGCGGCTGACTACGATTATGCTGTCGTTGTGTGCTTTCCGGGATCTATTGAAAGAGAAGGTGTTGAATAGTGCCCAAAAGAACTATTTGCAGACCATAGAAAATCTGCTTTACAATTTCGATATTGAGTCTGGAGAGACCCGTGTGCGGTTGGAACTGCAATACGAGGAGAGTTATGATTATTTGACAACCTTGATCCAGGGGCAGTCGTATGATGGGACCCAGTCTCCTTCAATAAGTCGAATGCAGGATGCCTATATGAAGATTCGTCAGCATCTCCGGATGTATGACGATACCGATGTTCTGATAGATTTCATAAAATATTTTCTGACCCGAATAGAGTTGGTTGTAATAGAATCCCAGGATTTAAGCAGTGCCTTGAAGATTTTTGAGACAATCAATCAGCGGGGGGTGGGTTTGAATGCGATGGATTTGGTCAAGAATCTGTTGTTCTGTCATGCCAAAGAGTCGGATTTTGCCAAGATAAAA
>MHCFR05601__coassemble_13134_pt1 | contig 2218 bp, 2 predicted proteins | sample MHCFR05601__metabat2_high_PE_060 | metagenome-assembled genome bin MHCFR05601
TTTCTCCCGGTTTTCTGAAAACAAAACACAATAAATTAACGGGAATCTGCTTTGTATAATATACGAAATTCACTATTTTTGTTTAGTAAAATCACGAATATGGTCAAAATACTCTGGGTAGACGACGAGATCGACCTGTTGAAACCGCACATTCTCTTCCTTCGCGGCAAGGGGTACGAGATCGACACCTGCAACAACGGATACGATGCCATCGACATGGCGGGAAACGGAAACTACGACCTGATCATTCTGGACGAGATGATGCCGGGCATGACGGGACTTGAAACCCTGCCGAAAATTAAAGAAGCGCGTCCGACCACACCGGTCATCATGGTGACCAAGAGCGAAGAGGAGAACATCATGGACAAAGCGGTCGGGTCGAAAATCGCCGACTACCTCATCAAACCCGTAAATCCCAACCAGGTACTGCTCTCGATCAAAAAGCACGTACACTCGCAGCAACTCGTCACCGAACAGACGACGGCCGACTACCGGGCCGAATTCGGACGTATTTCCGCGTCGCTCCAGATGGCCGAGACTTTCGCCGACTGGAGCCAAATCTACCGGCGCATCACCAATTGGGAAATCGCTCTTTCGGATTCGACCGACCAAAGCATTCAGGAAGTTATGACCTACCAGAAGCAGGAGGCCAATCAAGAGTTCTGCAAATTCGTTCGGCGCAACTACTACAACTGGATCAACAAACGGGACGAATCGACCCCGGTCATGTCCCACACCCTGATGCGAACCAAGATATTCCCGGTTGCGGATGCCAATCCGAAAACGACCCTGTTGCTGATCGACAACTTCCGTTACGACCAGTGGCGCTCGATCAGTCCGCTGCTGCGCGGTTATTACGACGTGGCAGTCGATGATTTCTACTGTGCAATCCTTCCGACAGCCACCCAGTACGCCCGCAACGCGATCTTCGCCGGTCTGATGCCGCTGGCCATCGACAAGATCATGCCCGACCGCTGGCTCAACGACAACGAAGAGGGCGGCAAGAACCAGTACGAGGAACACTTCCTGCAACGGCTGATGGCTTCCAGCGGAAAGAATTACAAATATACGTTCGACAAACTGGTACGCCCCGAGGCGGGACGCAAATTGATCGACAATATCCAACGGATCTACGATGCCGACTTCTCGGTAATTGTCTACAACTTCCTCGATATTCTCTCCCATGCCCGAACCGAAACGGATGTCATTCGGGAACTTACCGAAGACGAGGCGGCTTTCCGGTCGCTCACCCGCTCCTGGTTCGAACACTCGGACCTGCTGACCATCTTGCGTCTGCTCTCCGAGCACGGCCATACAGTGGTCATCACCTCGGACCACGGAACCATCCGCATCGACAGCCCGATCAAGGTGACCGGCGACCGGGAGACCTCGACCAACCTGCGCTACAAGACCGGACGCAACCTGAACTACAACTCACGCGAAGTGTATGAAATCACCCGTCCGGAGGATATTCAGCTCCCGTCGGGCAACCTCTCGTCAAGCTACATTTTCGCCTACAACACCGACTTTTTGGTATACACCAACGATGCCAACAAGTACATCCGCTACTATCGCAATACGTTCCAGCACGGCGGCATCTCGATGGAAGAGATGATCGTCCCCTACATCGTACTTAAACCCAAGAAATAGCATCATGCAAACCATTCATATCGATTCACAGAGTGATCTGCCGAAGGTTGCCGAAGCCATCGTAGAGGCATTGGGCGACCGTACGGTCGTCGTCTTCCGAGGCGAGATGGGGGCCGGAAAAACCACCCTGATCCGGGAGATCGTCGCCCAGCTTGGTGCCGATGACACGGTAACCAGCCCGACATTCGCCATCATCAACCAATACTCCACCCGCGAGGGTCGATGTATCTATCATTTCGACTTCTACCGAATCAACCGGCTCGAAGAGGCTTACGACTTCGGATACGAAGAATATTTCTACTCCGGGGAGCTGTGTCTGGTGGAGTGGCCCGAAAAGATCGAGGAGCTGCTGCCGGAAAATATCATGACCGTACGGATCTCGATCGACGACGACGAGGAGCGCACCATCTCGTTCGACTGATCCTGCGGGGAAGCCGCTACGCCTCGGACAAATTCGCAAACAAGTTGCATTTGCCGCTCGGCTTTCACTATCTTTACAGAAAACAGGATGCGCCTCGGACAAATTCGCAAACAAGTTTGCATTTGCCGCTCGGCTTTCACTATCTTT